>Ga0209395_1000860_pt1 | contig 43964 bp, 35 predicted proteins | sample GOMGulsemesocosm_3_FD_184635 | JGI IMG/M metagenome (GOLD analysis project Ga0209395, IMG submission 184635) | Methane-oxidizing microbial communities from mesocosms in the Gulf of Mexico - GOM9D Gulf of Mexico (SPAdes) (version 2) | ecosystem: Environmental > Aquatic > Marine > Cold seeps... | reverse complement strand
AAAAATAGCTTCAATGGGTATTAATACAATTCGTATTCAGAATGACATTCATGCATTAATTCTTAATAAAAACGATAGAATTAATTTGGCAACGGGTTTAACAAATACAGATTATACAAATCTTAAAAATCATTATAAATTGGCTGGAATTGCAAAATATAGATTGTTAGAAGATAAAAATGTAATTTATTCACAGAGAATAATTAATTCAAATATATTGCTAGTTAATGAAGATTGGTTTTTTACAGAAAATATCGTGGTTGAAAAAGGAAGGTCTATAAATACAAATGATGTTAGTGAATTTATGCAGGTTTGTTTACTGGGTTTTAAAATTGCGAAAGATCTAAAAGCAAAAATAAATAGCCTTATCAGTTGGCAAGATAATAGCTGTGAAGTCATTGGTATTTTGAGTGAAAAAGGAGCATTGATGACAGAAGGTTCTTCATTAGCATCAATAAATTTTGATGAACTTGTTATTGTTCCGATCAATCAATTTTCGCATCAGTTAGCATATTTATCTGGAATTACTGTGAAATTTCAGACTTCTGACTTAAGTAAACTTAATATTCTGTCAGATAAAATTAAATCAATACTAGCTAACTCTCATCAAGTCAAAGATTATTTAGTTGTTACCCCAGCCACTTTGTTAGAGAAAGCACAACAAGAGCAAAAAATATTTGCACTTGTTATGGGAACGATCGCAGGGCTTTCGTTATTAGTTGGTGGGATCGGGATTTTAAATGTTATGTTGGCTCATGTTGCAGAACAAACTCGTGAAATAGGTCTTAGAATTGCTGTTGGTTCTTCAAAAAATAGAATATTACAGTTATTTTTGATGTATTCATTTACTCTAACAAGTATTGGTACTTTATTTGGTATTCTAGCGGGGATGTTATTAGCTTTAGGAATTCAATATTATGCTAAATGGCCAGTTAACTTCTCAATTATAAGCCTTACCTTAGGCCCTATGTTATCACTTGTTTGTGGCATTGTTTTTGGATTATTCCCAGCTTATAAAGCTAGTGAAATTCTACCAAATACAACATTAAGGCAAGTTTAAAAATATAATAGTTGGTCAAACAACACAGTATAAAATTCAAAAAAAGATTTCATACTGTGTAATTGATTAAATTTTTATTTAATAAGTGCCTTTAACTCTGTAATAAAAATATCAATATCCTGTTTAGTGATATCTAAATGTGTCACTAAGCGTGCAGGGTTGCCTGGACTTATTAAAATATTTTTTTCTTTCAGTGTTTGTGCAATTTTATTGATAGCATCAGGCTTATCTAGTTTAAAAAATGCCATATTTGTTTGCACATGTTTTGTATTAACCTTAACACCTTCAATATCAGCGAGTGATTGGGCTAAATATAAAGCATTGGCATGATCTTGTTTTAATTTCTCTACATTTTGTGTCAAAGCTATTTTTGCTGCGGCGGCTAAAATACCCGCTTGTCGCATTCCTCCACCTAATACTTTTCTCCATCTTCTTGCTTTTGCGACTAACTCTGTAGAACCTAATAATAAAGAGCCTATTGGCGCACCTAAGCCTTTTGATAAACATATTGTCATAGAATCAAAATGTTTTGATATTTCTGTAATATCCACATCTAAGGCAGTTTTTGCGTTATAAACTCTGGCACCATCTAAATGTAATTGAAGTTGGTGTTTATTGGCAAACTCACGTGCTTGTGCAAGATAGCTAAGGGGAAGTACTTTGCCATTAATGGTATTTTCTAAGCTAATAAGTTTGGTTCTGGCAAAATGCGGGTCTATTGGTTTGATATAACTTTCTAGTTTTTTAAAGCATAAAGTGCCATCTTTCTCATTTTCAACTGGTTGTGGCTGGATTGAACCTAAAACAGCAGCACCACCACCTTCAAACTTGTAATTATGTGCTTGTTGACCACATAAATATTCATCACCTCGATCACAATGTGACATTAATGCCAGTAAATTGGCTTGTGTGCCAGAGCTACAAAATATAGCCGACTCAAATCCATGAGTTTTAGCAACCCATTGTTCAAGTTCATTTACAGTTGGATCATCGCCATAAACATCATCACCCACTTGGGCATCAAACATTGCTTGTTTCATTATATTACAAGGTCGGGTAACAGTATCGGAGCGAAAATCAATCATGATTAATCCTTTATTTGGGCAATTTTTTCATTAATAAGTCTGATGGTTTCTTTTTGGGTTGTCATGGCACAGTTAAAAGCAGCTTGTGCATCTTTATTTTTTATATGGTTTAAGATATCTGCATGGGTTTGGTATTCATCTTCAGTTACCGCTCTCAAGCGTTTAGTAAAACGAATATTGATTTTAAGTGCTATTTCAATAAAGTGAGTTAACTGACTAAAAAATGGATTATTACTGGCAACTAAAACACTTTTATGAAAATCGATATCGGCTTCATGGGTATCATCATAACCTTCATGTGCTTGGTGCATTCTTTTTAATGCATTTTCAATGAGGATTATATCATCTGATGTTGCATGTTCAGCCGCTAGAAATGCAGCTTCAGGCTCAATTGCTAAACGTAATTGCTGAAAGTGTCTGAGCATATATAAATCGGGCTTACCGAGTAAAATCCATTGCAATATATCAGCATCGAATAAATTCCATTGCTTAATATCAAGCACAGTAATGCCTTTTCTGGGCCTTGAACTAATTAAACCTTTAGCCGTGAGCATTTTTACAGCTTCACGGGTAGCTGTTCTACTTATATCGAATTGATTACTTAGTTCTGCTTCAGATGGAAAGCTGCCTCCAACACTATATTTGCCTTGAAGTATTGATTTTCCTAATTCTTGCACTAATTGCTGCGTTAAATTGCGATGGAGTTGTTGCATTATATTTTATATATCTCGATAAAATTTAATAAATTATGAGCGAGTCTACCATAAAAAAAGATAACAAATACGTTATGAAGTTTATATTTTATGAATTGATATTCTCTTAAAGGAATATCAATTCATAGTGCTCTTCCTTTTCAAATAATGACCCGAAATAGGTTCAAAATCTGTTTGTGTACCTACTTTTTAGCTCGTTTAATTACCTTAAATAACAAATTTTAATATTTTAGATAATATTTTGTATATTTTATTTACATTTAAGTCCTATTTATACTATAAATAGGACTTAGCTGATTTATAAGTTAAAAATAAATGGTCAAAAGAGCCATAAATTCAATGGGTATGTTTCAAAGGAAAAAATATGATCAACAAAAATAAATTTAAGTTGAGTTACTTATCATCTTTATTACTAGTTAACTTAGGCTTAGCATCAAGTGCTATCGCACAAGAAGATACAAGAGCAGTAGCTGAAAAAGATATCGAAGTGATTGCAGTAAGTGGGATCAGAGGAAGTTTAATCAAATCTCGTGATATTAAAAAAGATGCTGCTACGGTTGTAGATGCAATAACAGCTGAAGATATTGGTAAATTTCCAGATCAAAATGTTGCTGAGTCTTTACAGCGTATTACTGGTGTTGCGATAGATCGCAGTGGTGGCGAGGGACAATTAATAACCGTTAGGGGAATGGGACCTGAATTCACTTCTGTTTTGATGAACAACAGAACAATAGCAACGACGAGTGGTGGGCGTGCTTTTAGTTTTGACATTATGGCGTCTGAATTAATTAGTGGTGCAGAAGTACACAAAACACAATCGGCTAATTTACAAGAAGGTGCTATTGGTGCAACAGTTAATGTTACCACTTTAAAACCATTTGATATTGATGGGTTCAAAGCAATTGGTAGTGTTAAAGCACAATATGATGATATGTCTGGTAGTACAAAACCACAATTTTCTGGTTTGATCAGCAATACATTTGATGATGAAAAATTTGGTGTGTTATTTTCTTTTGCACATAGTGAAAGAGAAAGTCGTTATGACGAGGCTAATACAGCCTATTATTGGCATACTGATTTAACGATGGATGATGGTACTTATTATGACGATGTTTATTTTCCACAAAATTACGATCAAATAGCGCAAACAGAAGAGCGTAAACGTACTGGTGGAAACTTAGTATTTCAATATCAACCAACAGATAACTTAACTGTTACGGCCGATGCACTCTATTCAAAATATGACATTAATTATCGTCAAGATATCTTAGCGCATTGGTTTACTAAAAGTCAGCTGACAGATGTTGAATTAGATGAAAATGGTACCTTAGTTAAACTGTCAATGGGCAAAGGCAGTAATAGTGACTTTATGGTACGCCAGTCTGAGACTTCAAATACCTTAAAAGCATTTGGCTTAAATATGGATTGGGATTTAAATGATGACTTAAATCTTAATTTTGATATCGCTTATTCTCAAGCTGACTCAGATCCAAAATCAGGTAAAACAGATACGGTGGCTTCACGACCTGGAGATTATACTTATGATCGCAGCTCAGGTTCACAATTACCTGTATTATCATTTGATCGTAATAACGCAACATCTGGTTTAAAAGCAGGTTGGGGTGACCGCTCAGGTACTATTGTTGAAGATGAAGTATTTGAATCTAAAATCGATGGTGTCTGGTTATTAGATCAAGGTGTTTTGGCAAAAGTTGGCTTTGGTGCAATGATTTCAGATAGAACGCTATCTAGCAGATATCAAAGAACAACACGTCCATTGCCTTGGTTATGGGGTGATAATAGTAACGCTATTATGTTACCTGAAAACCTATTTACTAATTTTGATGCAAATGGATTTTTATCTGGAGCAAGTGGCAGTCCTGAACAAAACTGGTTGAGTTTTGATTCTGAAGATTTCTTTGATTATATTACATCAGATGAAGTTATAGATATGATGGACGATCCTGAACAAGTTCGTAAGTTATTGGCTGATAACGATGGTCATACTATGCATCAGGTTCCTTGGACTTACGAGGTAAATGAGCAGCTTAAAGCTGTTTATGCAGATATATATCTTGATGGTGAAATTGCACAAATGCCATGGTCAGTTACAACAGGATTAAGATATGTTCAAACAACAAGTAAATCAATTGGCTTTGCGATACCTTTACTTGATTTAGAACCATCTCAAACTGAAGAAGGAGTTGTAAGAGCAATAGAAGGTGATGATTATACCGAGTTGACTGTAAAAAATACTTACGATAATTGGTTACCTAGCCTGAATGCAAAATTAGAGTTAACTGATGATGTTGTGGCTCGATTTGCTTATTCAAAAAGCATTACCCGTCCAGAGCTAGATGAAATGTCACCTGAATCTGGTTATGGCGGTGGACGAGTTGATAATTTAACTGGTTGGGGCTCAAATCCAAATCTTGGTCCATTTGAATCTAAAAATTTAGATTTAGCACTTGAATGGTATTACGAAGAGGGCAGTTATGCAGCTATCGCCATGTTTAAAAAAGATGTTGATGGCTACCTTGCATCAGAGGAAGTCGATGAAAAAGTCACTGTGCCAAGTGGTACATATGATTATCGTATTTCCCGTCCAGTTAATGCAGATCAAGCCGATATAGAAGGTTATGAAATTGCAGTTCAGCATATGTTTACAAACTTACCTGAGCCACTAGATGGATTAGGCATTATCGTTAATAAAACATTTGTTGATAGTGAATCTACTGCTGATGATCCATCACAACCATTACCGTTAGTTGGATTAGGTGATGCATCTAATTTAATTTTATTTTATGAAAAAGATGCTTATCAGTTCCGTATTGCTTACAACAAACGAGATAGATTTATGCAGTCAAAACCGCGTTCATGGCGTGATGGTCATTACGTAAATGATTATGCACAAGTTGATATCAGTGGTAGTTATGATGTGAATGAAAATTTAACTGTATTTTTTGAAGGTATAAATATTACTAACGAATTAACAGTTAAAACGGCGCAATACTCAAATCAAATATTAGAAGTTACAGAAACGGGCCCTCGTTATGCGTTAGGGATAAGAGGCTCTTTCTAAAAAGGTTTTTGGATTAGAGTATTATTGATATAAATTTAAATAAAGGATCACTATATCGTGATCCTTTATTTTTAATTTTTATTAAATGACTAAGTTGGCAATTAATTTAGCCATATACCATAATTTTTAAAGTATTATATATTAGGGTGATGACTATGAAAGCTAAAATCGTTTTTGTGATATTGCTTTTTATTACTTTGCCAATCAATGCAAAAAGCATAAAAGTTTGCATTGACCATTATCCACCATTTCAAATGTTGAGCCCAAAACCAGCGGGGGAAAACATTTCAGCAATAAATATTTTAGCAAAAATAATAAAACGAGAAGTCATATTTGTTGAAGGATATAGTTTTGAATACTGTATTAAATTACTTAAGGCTGGTCAGGTAGATATACTTGCAGGACTTAACGATAATCCGCAAAGGCATGAGTTTGCATACTTGTTACCTTACCATCAAATAGAAAATGGAGTTTGGCTTGCTACAGCAGGACTGGGTGAACTAGATACAATAGCAAGCGAATTTGTATTAAATGGTACTGTTATCAAGCAATTAAACATTATGATGCCATCAAACTCATTAAACAATCTGCATTTTGGTATTAGTAAAAAAGGCGGTTTATCACTTTCAAAAACAGATATTATAAAAATTGATCAAGCTTTTCAGAAGGGGGTGTTTTCAGATGCAATTTCATTATTTAAAAAATCACATCCAAATCTATATCTAAATGAAGTTAATTAAAGTTGGAGTTCTATAGCTTCTCTATCCTTAATTGACACCATATTGTTTACAGTTGAAGTGCTATAGCTTCTCTATCCTTAATTGACACCATATTGTTTACAGTTGAAGTTTTATAGCTTCTCTATCCTTAATTGACACCATATTGTTTACAGTTGAAGTGCTATAGCTTCTCTATCCCTAATTGACACCATATTGTTTACAGTTGAAGTTTTATAGCTTATCTATCCTTAATTGACACCATATTGTTTACAGTTGAAGTGCTATAGCTTCTCTATCCTTAATTGACACCATATTGTTTACAGTTGTACTTCTATTGCTTCTCGGTCTTTAGTCGGCATATTGTTTACAACTAGCATATAAGAGTTATCCATCATACGTTCAATTTCACCTTGTGGGATAGAACCATCAAGTATTACTGTGTTCCATAATCTTTTATTCATATGATAGCCAGGGATCACAGCATCAAATATATCGCGAAGGGCGAGGGCTTCATCAGGATCACACTTTAAATTGACCCACCAATCTTGACTCTCTCCATCACCTTTACCCATTTTACCAATTGATAGTGTTGCAAACATTTTGTTGCGTACTTTAAAAACAGTCACATCTTCACCAAAAGGTGTATCAATTTTAGCTTCTGGTTTAGATAATAAGTAGTTTTTTATAATTTCCATAGTCATAGTCGATATCCCTAATTAAGCAGCGCATTATTTTGTAAAAATAGTTTTATGTCACTGACCATCTGATCAAAATGTGGATTAAATGTAAGTCTAGCCATAGTTTTATCAATTGTCGCAAATTCATGGAGATTTTTTTGATGATTTTCTCCAAAAGTATTTGTTTTTAAACATGATGCGTATAAATTTTGTTCATCTAAGTAATGACCACAATTACGGTATATTGAATTTTGGCCATATAATGGGTTTTTGTAAGAGTTGGTTATGCCCGTATGAGAGACATCTATTAACTCTTTACAGTTAGCAGAACTATCGCAAAAGTTGCCTTTGAAACTCTGAGTTGAATTTGCATTATATCTTGTTAATACAGATTGGTTTACGTTACTTTGCTGTTGCCACTTATCGAATAATTTATAAGTGGTTTCGCTATTGATTGTATTATCAATATCACTACTTACGGCATAAAAGGGGATATTAAATGACTCATTTAAAGGCTCGCTTAATAGAGCTGTTACATTTTCGCTTAAGTTATAAAACTGTGCTGCTGCATTTAATGGAAAAGACTCATATTTTGCAAAGTCTATGTCTGCAGCTTTATCTACCCAAGTTAAAAATGGTACGTAATTAAGGTAAGGCGTAAACTTAGCACTTGAAGATTTAGCTTCACTGCCTAGAGACCAAAATAATGCTGCCTTGATTTTGTCATCTTTTTTATTGTTTTGAAGATAATCAAAAATAAGTGCGCCTCCGGTTGAAAACCCACCAAGAAAAATTTCTTTATAATCATTTTTACTTGTTTCGATGATATATCTTGTCGCAAGTTGCCAGTCTTTGTAGCTTATTTTTGATAATTCATAAGGTGTTGTGCCATGACCAGGCAATAATAATGTTCTCACATCAAAGCCCATTTCAAAGAACTCCTCAGAGAGATCATGTAAATGGTAAGGTGTATCAGTTAAACCGTGGATCAACAGTATTACTTTATTATTATTTTTGTGTTTCAGTTCATATGGCGCAATTAAATCAGAGACATTAGGAACTTGTTGCGTTGATAAGTTACTAAACATCTCTGTTTTATATTTATCACATTTAATAAGCGCGCGAGGATTAGATTGTATAATATGCTTTTTAGCAAATTTTAAATAATCATTAAATGATGTATGTGAGTTATATTCAAATTGAAGGTTATTGTTTTCATTTCGAACGTATTGCGTTCTATATGTACCTTCACCTATTAATTTTTGATGATTGGAAACATTAGAAATAATACTATTGCACGTTTCACTGGCGTAATTTGAATTGGAAAAAAGGAACAATAAGAAATAGAAGCTGAATATAAATAATATTTTAAATTTCATTTTATGTAATAATATTTTTAATTTCAGTATTTATAACATAAAAGTTAGGGAAAAATGATGAAATCATTACTGTTTTTTTTACTGGTGCTTTTATCAGGCTGTAAAACATCAATACAGAGCAATCTGGAAGTCGCAGGGTTGGCATTTTATAATAATACTGATTTCGAAATTTATAAGGTATCTTTAAAAGTAAAAGCAACTGGGGGTATGGTTGCATGTACATTGGTTGAACCAAAAAGTTATTGCGGCACAGGCTTTCCAATTAAACATTACCAAGCAAGTGAACTGATTGTAACTTGGGATAATCATACAGGTAAAACACAATCACATGCATTGATATTGCCATATCCAGATAACTTTAAAGAAAATACAGGTTATGTCGCAGTGATAAAGTTTGAGAAAAATGGTAGGTTTGAAGGCTTTTTCAGAGAGAAAAAGCCTGTTATATAAGAGCTTGAATTACAAGTTTACTTTTTTAGTTCACTGAACTTTGGATAAAGAGATTTATCCCCCTTTACCGGGAATGAAAAATAGAAAACACGTTTTAATACTGAAAAATATTGTTTAGCAAAACCGCCAGTATTATAAGGAATATCATATTTTTTAGCGATCTTTTGTACGTCTTTAGAAATTGCCACATATCTATGCGCAGGCACATCTGGAAATAAATGATGCTCTACTTGAAAACTTAAATGGCCAGTTAATATGTGAAAAACCTTGCCGCCAGTGATGTTTGCTGAACCCAACATCTGACGATAATACCAATGACCTTTACTTTCATTTTCGCATTCTTTTTCGGTAAACGTAAAAGAGCCTGAAGAGAAGTGACCACAAAAAATGATGGTTGAAGTCCATAAATTGCGAATGATATTTGCAGCTAAATTACCTGCTAGCACCGAAAGAAAAAATGGACCGGCTAAAGCTGGGAATAAAATATAGTCTTTAACAATCTGACGAGCACCTTTACTGAAAAATGCTTTTTTTAATTGTTCGTCGGATGTTTTATTTTGTCTATTTTCTTTTTTCTTGCCAAAAAATACGCGCTCTCCAGCCAGCTCATGAAATGAAACACCCCATTGAAATAGAATACTTAAAATCAAGTAGATAACAGACTGCCAAAGGTTCTTTAAGCGCCAAGGGTAATCATTGCTTAAACGTAATAAACCGTAACCAAAATCACGATCTTTGCCAATGATATTTGTATATGTATGATGCTCGTAGTTATGTACTCTACGCCATGAAGCCGCATCACAAGCAATATCCCATTCGAATTTCTGAGAGTTAATAAACGGGTCGTTCATCCAATCATATTGGCCATGTAAAACATTATGGCCAATTTCCATATTATCTAGAATTTTAGATAAAGAGAGCGATAAAACACCAAAAACCCAAAGAATGGGAGTGATAAAACCCAGTACAATTAATATACGTCCGATGATTTCAGCGCTTCTTTGTACTTTAATCAGGTTACGGATGTAATTAGCATCTATTTGTCCTACTTCAGATAATTGCTTATCGCGTACCGCATTTAATTCTAATGCTAAGCTGGCCATCTGTTCTTCATTTATTTTATTCATATTAAAGACCTAAAGATACATGCGTGACTGGAATGCTAATGCAAAGCTGAATATCTTCTTCACCATTATCAGAATAAGTTTGGGTTTTAGTATTAAATACAACACCTGAATGTTTTTTGCATTTGCACTCATGGCAGATCCCGATACCACAACCATAATTTGCGGGAATATCATTGTTTTGTGATACCGATAGTAAATTATTTTGCTCCTCTTTAAGTTGAAGAATGACTTTGTTACTTTTTAAGTAATTGATCATGCGATCTTGTTTTAAATTTAAATCTTCTATTTTGATGCTTGTGAACTGCTCACTTATGATGTGAGATTTTGGCACTGAATTGTTTAATAATAGTTCCGTATTTTCTGCGATCATATCTGCAGCACCACACAGATAAATATCTCTGTTATGATAATCATCACAATATTCTGCTAAGAGCTCACAAGACAGTCTGCCTTTCTTTTTAGTATCAATGATTACGAGTGAAAACTGAGGATAAGTTTGTGTTAATTGCTCAAATTGTTTTAAAAATATATGTTGTTCACCACGCTCAAAATACATCAAAGTGACTTGTTTCAATTCGCCCGATGCTAAATGACTCATAAGTAAACTTCTAAAAGGTGTAATACCGCTTCCTGATGCAATCAGCAGGGTATTTCTCATCTTATTTTTTAAAACAAACTCTCCTTTTGCATAGGAAATTGCAACCTGACTATTGGCTGTAAGGTTCTCTCTTAACCAAGGTGTTACCTTGCCAGATACTTGTTTTTTTATTGTTATGTTGATAGTACGACTTTGTGCAAGCTGATCAACTGATGATGAAATACTAAAACAGCGTTTAATGTAACGGCCATTCATTTCTATTAATAGTTCAATGTATTGACCCGATATAAAAGTGAACTTTGAATCAACTTTTAAAGTTAAAGTATAAATATCTTTATTGTTATCAAAAATGCTAACAATTTTTGCTTTAAAAAAATCAGAGGTATTTGTGTGTGGTGGTTTTTTACTAAACGGGGATAAAAATGCACCAAAACTTTCTGTGTTAAAACATGTTTGTGAAAGTGTTTTTAAAATAGAGAGAGACATTAAGATCTTTAAGTTATGAAATTAAAATGAGCTTACACGTGTTCGCTGAAAATATCAATAAATAGCATTTAAAGTAATTTAATTAAATGTTTAATAGTTAAGCTTCTGTTTATTAGAGATATAGGAGATATCTGAAAATGTAGCTTAGCGAACATGTGTTCTTTTTTGTTTTTTTAAGGAAGTTATTTCAAGATGATTGTTGAAGGTGATTATAGAAAATAAAAATGAGCTATAAAAAAGTAGCTCATCTCAAAGTGGTTAGATTGAATTAATTTGCTTTATAAGTTGGTTTGTTGCTTCCATTGCTTCTTGTACAGGTCGTGCAGGAGAAACTTTGGTCATTTTAAATATACCAGGGCAAACAATACGCCACATGTTATTTAAATTTGATACATCTTCGGATGAATCAGCATCTACTAATATAACTCCCCAATTATCTGAAGTAATATCAAATCGTATAATTTCAATATTATCCGGTGGAAAATGACCGCTAGAAATAAGCATATCCGCAGCTTTTAATCTTTCTTTTACAGATATGTTTTCATTGAGTTCCCAGTACATTAAAAAGAGCATGATAGATCCTCCATTTAAGTTTTATATTTATGCCGTTTAATTATAGGAGTAATTGAGAAGTTTTATGCGTAAACATAAAAATAAAGCTGAGTTCGGTGTGATTAAATTAACATTAATAGTGCTCATTAATGCGCTTTAAGTATTGAAACCTCGACTAATTATAGAAGTAAATTAATCGAGGTAGAAAATAAGTTTAACTTGCGGCTTTATCGAATTGTAATTCACATAAGCGGTTATAAAGTTTTGAGGATTGTAATAGAGTATTATGAGTACCAGTATCTACAATTTCACCTTGATCCATTACTACAATTAAATCGGCATGTAATACAGTTGCTAACCTGTGAGCAATGATCACTGTTGTGCGATTTTTCATTAAATGATTCAGCGCAGCTTGAACATGATGTTCACTTTGCGCATCTAATGCGCTGGTGGCTTCATCTAATAATAAAATTTCAGGATCTTTTAATATGGCTCTAGCAAGTGCAACTCTTTGCTTTTGTCCACCAGATAATCTAACTCCTTGCTCCCCTAAAAAACTACTATAGCCTTGTGGTAACTTTTCAATAAACTCATGAGCATGTGCCTGTTTTGCTGCATGAATAACTTCTTCATCTGTTGCGTCAGGTTTACCGTATCGTATGTTGTGCCAAACATCTGAACTAAATAAAATAGGATGCTGTGGCACCATTCCCATTGTTTGTCTGAGTCCAGTTAAGGCTATTTGTGTGATATTTGTATTTTTAAGTTTTACTTGTCCAGATTGCGGGTCGTAAAATCTTTGCAATAATTCAAACATGGTTGTTTTTCCCGCACCAGAGGGGCCTACAAGTGCAACGGTTTTGCCATTGGGTATTTGTAGGTTTATATTTTTAAGTGCAGGCGCATCTGGACGGGATGGATAACTAAAGTTAACTTCTTTAAATTCAATATCTGTTTGACTTGTTTTACTCACAGCTAATGGTGTTTCAACTGTGGTAATATCACTTTTGACTTTTAATAACTCTAATAAACGCGCTGCAGAACCTGCTGCTCTTTGTAACTCGCCATATACTTCAGCGATTGTGGCCACTGACATCGCAACCATTATTGCATAAAATACAAATGCACCGAGTTCACCACCAGACATATTGCCTGATAATACATCCATACCACCAATCCATAACATAAAGCTAATGGCAGAAAAAGTCAGAAAGATCACTACCGCGATTAAAAATGAGCGCTGTTTTACACGTTGTTTGGCAACATTAAAGGCTTTTTCAACTTCATTTCCAAAGGCCGATTTTTCTTTTTCTTCATGGTTATAGCTTTGAACAACTTTTATATTCTGAATGATTTCTCCCGCATAGGTGCCAATATCGGCAATGGCATCTTGGCTACTTGCTGCGAGTTTTCTCACTTTTCGGCCAAAGACCATCATAGGAATAAGGATTAACGGAACACAGGCTAATACAATTAAAGTTAATTTTAGATTTGTGATCAGCAGCATAATAATTCCGCCAATAAGCATTAGAAAACTACGTAATGCCATTGAAAACGAAGAACCAACAATAGATTGTAACAAGGCCGTATCGGTTGTAAGGCGAGACATAATTTCACCACTACGATTTTCTTCAAAATAACTAGGGTGTAAACTGACTATTTTATTAAATACTGCTTTTCGAATATCACCGCTTACCCGCTCACCCAGTAACGACATTAAAAAGAAGCGACAGAATGTACCAATCGCTAATAAGCTGATCATGGCAATTAAAATTAATATGGCTGAGCTGAGTTGTTCTTGAGAACCGGCAATAAAACCATTATCTATAACAAACTTCACACCTTGACCTAATGATAAATTCACAGCCGCGGTTAATAATAAGGCAATAAGTGCGCTTACAACCATCATTTTATAGGGTTTTATAAATGCAAATATGGGTAATAAGCTTGTAAAAGCTTTTTCATTTTTTTTATCAGTCATTATTAATTCAATCAGGGAGCTTTATATATAAATGGATATTAAATATTTAAATTCAAGTCTGTATTACTGTGTTAGGATTTTATTATATGTATCTAAATGTAAATAGAGTATGAAAAATATACCGAAACTAACCGACTGTAAAATCTCATTAAATAATAATATCGTTTTATTAAGTTTTAATCGAGATGATGTCAGAAATGCCTTAACAGGCACAGAAATCGTAAGTGATATTGTAAAAACGGTTGAATGGATTAATCAAAGTCAACACGTCGCGGTATTAGTGATTACAGGGGAAGGCTCGGCTTTTTCATCTGGCGGTAATATAAAAGATATGGCACAGCGCTCAGGTGATTTTGCAGGTGACGTTCAAGCGTTAGAGAAAAAATATAGAGAGGGGATTCAACAGATGCCGCTCGCGATGAATAAACTTGAAGTACCCGTTATAGCGGCAGTTAATGGTCCAGCAATAGGCGCTGGTTTTGATTTGGCAAATATGTGTGACTTAAGAGTCGCTTCAAAGAAAGCTAAATTTGGTGAAACGTTTGCAAATTTAGGTTTGATCCCTGGTGATGGTGGTGCTTGGTTTATGCAACGCATAATAGGTTATCAAAAAGCGGCTGAACTGACTTTTACAGGAAGAGTAATAGACGCCGAAGAAGCTAAAGAAATAGGCATTGTATTAGATTCTGTAGAACCACAAGATTTAATGGTTAAAGCAATGGACTTAGCTTCTGATATTGCTAATAAACCCACAGCCTCTTTAAGATTAACAAAAAGATTAATGAAAATGGCTCAACGAACTGAACTGGGGGATTTTTTAGATATTTGCGCAGTATTTCAAGGCATGTGTCATAACAATCCTGAGCATTTAGATGCAGTTAATGTGTTAATGGAAAAACTCGCAAAATAGCGACAGATCAAACGAGCGCTTAGTCAAAACTTAAAAATAAAAGTTGAGCAAGAATAAGTCGATTTAATTCGCGTTAACGACTACTTTTAATAGACTTGGTACGCGTGTTTTGGTGTATTATGCATACTACCTTATTACTATTAATGTTTTTTGTGCTCTCAATTATAATGGGGATCATATTAAGACGGCTGTTACAAAATACAGCTATTCCATATTCTGTGGCTTTATTATTATTAGGCATGCTTATTGGGAGTGTGCTTGATTTTGAATTAACAACGCCGATATTTAATGAAGTTAAAGCTTCTTTTGCGCTTGCTAGCCAGTTAGATGCAAATTTGATCATGTTTATTTTTCTACCTGCCTTAGTGTTTGAATCTGCCTTTTCTTTGGAAGTTCATTTATTTAAACGTATGTTATCTCAAATCGCATTACTGGCGATCCCCGGGTTAATTATTTGTACATTATTTACTGCTCTTTTAAGTATGTGGGTATTGCCTTGGCAATGGTCGATACCGACCGCCTTAATGTTTGGTGCAATTGTAAGTGCTACCGACCCCGTTGCTGTGGTCGCATTGTTAAAGGAGATGTGCTCTAGAGCGAGATTGCAAACATTACTAGAGGGGGAATCTTTACTTAATGATGGTACCGCTATTGTTTTATTCACTTTATTTCTTACATTAGCAACGCAAATTAAACCTGAATTTAATACCTTTGCTGTCATTCTTGAATTTTTTAGAGTCGTTTTAATTGGTATGGTTATAGGTGCCGTTGTAGCGGGTATTAGCTTAGCTTTTATAGGTTCGCTATTTAATGATAGTTTGATTGAAATTGCTTTAACCTTAGTGTTACCGTATGTGGTTTTTTATTTATCAGAGCATGTATTTCATGCATCAGGTGTAGTGAGTGTTGTTACCTTGGCATTAATTTACGCGGGACCTGGACGTACGCGTTTTTCACCTGAAGTGATGGAACATATGCATCATTTTTGGCATACATTATCATTTTTATTTAATACATTAATTTTCATTCTGGTTGGTTTGGTTGTATCAACTAGATTAGGTGTCGCTGACTTAGCTAATTGGCAATATCTTGCAATTATTTTTATGGGAATTTTAATTATTCGTACTGTGGTAATTGTTGGTTTAATGCCGATATTAGCGCGTATAGGAATTGGTTTAACCAAAGAGAAATCAATTGTGCTTATTTGGGGCGGTTTAAGGGGCGCGGTTTCTCTAGCCTTAGCGCTAATTGTTGCGACAAATGAAAATTTAGATATTCACCTAAGAGATCAAATATTATTTTTAACTGCAGGGATTGTAGTATTAACAATAATTGTAAATGGCTCATCTATGCGTTTTGTTATGGCTAAGTTAGGTTTAGATAAACTACCGTTAGCAAAGCAACAAACCTTAGCGAAAGTACAAGATAAGGTAGCAGATGAAGTTATAAAAGTAAGAGAAAAATTGCAAGCTGATCCCCATTTAAAAGCGGTTAATTGGCCTTTAGTTGACTCTAATGTACTTGCAATTAGCTCACCTTATAAAGACGAGCAAGAAATTGATACTAAAGAGGAATATTTAAGAAAGCTGCTTGAGTCAGAGCGGCAGTTTTACTGGAACCAATTTGCAAAAGGGCTATTAAGCACAGATGCGACACATATTTTAGTACAGGCAATCGAGAAGTCATTAGATGGCTCACCTAAGATATGGCCAAGGCCTTATATTGAACATAAATGGCAAATGCCACCATGGATTATTAAAGGTCAGTCTTTGCCAATAATAAATGCTTATGCCAAATCTGCGAGTTATAGACAGCATATGATTGTGTTTGAAAGTGCGCGGGGTTTATTTGAAGCGAGCAGTTATATTTTAAAAATTGCACCGAGTTTGTCACTTGAACCTGCGCAGTTAGATCAAGCAATACAACAAATGAAATTAGTAAACGATTTTTCAATAATAACTCTAAAAAACTTTAGACAAAAATCGCCTCATTTAGTGAAAAGGGTAGAGTCTTATTTAGCACTAAGGATTTTACTTAATACTGAGCGTAAAAAGATCCAAGATTTAGCTCATGAGGGCATGATTTCAGAAGTCGATGCAGAAAAACTCATTGAAGAAGTTGAATTTAGAATGCATGAGAGTAAAAAGTTAAATAGTTGATATTTATTGTTATCTAACAAAAAACCGACTGTAAAAGTCGGTTTTATATGCAAATAGAAAACGCTTTGTTTACTTATTTAGAAAAAATGCTTTCATCGCACTATACATAGAGTAAATGTCTACTTTAGAGGCAACCGCATACGGAGAGTGCATGCCAAGTACTGGTACACCAAAATCAATTACATCCATGTTGTTTTCAGATAGTGCGCTACCGATAGTACCACCAGATGCTTTGCCTTTGTATGTACTTGTTTGCCATAAAATATCTGCGTTATCTAGGTAGTTACGTGTCCAAGCTATGTACTCTGAGTTGGCATTAAAACCACCGCCATATAACTTGATATTAATACCTTCACCTAATTTAGGTGCATTGCCTAATTCCCAAACACCAGGCCAGTTAGGATTAACGCCTGGATTAACATCTACTGAGATTACTTTAGTTTTACGTAATGTTCTACGTAATAAGTAATCATTATATGTATCTGGTGATTGTTGATAAAGTAACTGGCTAATTGTATCTACAAGGTCGCTTGAATCTGCTCCTGTATTGTTTAAGTTACCGACTTCTTCGTTATCAACTAAAAAAGTTACCGCAGTGAATTCTGGTTTATTAATTTCTAAAATGGATTTAACGGCAGCAAAAGCTGATATTTTATCATCTTGTCCGTAAGCTGCCACCATAGAACGATCAAAACCGACATCTCTTGGTTTAACTGCAGGAACTAAAGCAAGCTCAGCAGAAACTAAATCAGCGATGTCGATATCATAATTATTTTTTAAGAAATTAGTAACTTCTTGTTTAACTGTTGAATCGTTACCCGGTTTTGAAGCGATGATAATATCTAACTCTTCTTTTTTGATAACATCTCTGTTAGTACGTTTGCGATAATCACGGTCAACATGTGGTGCTAAATCAGGAATAATTAATATAGGATCGTTTTCATTTAAACCGATATTGATATTAACATGAGTGCCATCTTTTTTATCAACACGGCCTATCAACGCTAATGGAATATTTACCCATTGGTAGTTTTTCATGCCGCCGTGGGTATAAGTTTGAAAAAGCGCAAAACCATTTTTTTCATATAATGGACGGCCTTTTAATTCAATGCGCGGTGAGTCAATATGAGCGCCAGCAATGCGAACACCGTCAGATACAGGTTTAGTACCTATAACCATTAATGTCATCGCACGATCACGGTTTATGCTATATAACTTAGCGCCAGGAACAATCTGACTATCGTCAGTTAGTTGCTTAAAACCTGATTTATCAACAAGCTTTTTAGTTTCAGTTACAAAAGTAAGTTCTGTGCGGCCTTTATCGATAAATGATTTATATTCTTCATTATACGATTGAACTTGTTTTAACTCAGACTGAGATAAGGCTAACCACGAGTTTTTAATTTCTTCTTTGGCTATTACACTTGATGTTGTAAGCATTGCTGCGATAGATGCAGCTAATAATATTTTATTTCGCATTGTCAATTTCAATTATTTTTTAGATAGTTATATGTTAATAGTCAGGCAAAGTTATATCAATGCTGTTCCACGGAGAGTTTTGGTTATTTGTCTGATTTTAAGTTAATTTAGCTATATTTTGATATACTGACTGGACTATCAAGAGAGGTAAATATGTGTAAACAAAAAAGCAATCAAAAACCACAGAGTATAGAAACAGGTAGAGGTGCTATAAAAGATAATTATTTAGCAGCCTTAGTAACATCTAAAGTGTTTCGAATTCAAGTCGTAAAAGCGAAAAAAGGAAAAGGATCATTTAATAGAAAAGAAAAACATAAAGGACGAGAGTCCTATTTAATAGCTGCTTAATAGTAATTATCAAATAGGGCTTTTATCTAAATAACGTAAAAAGATTTCCAACAAAGTAAATAATATAATTTCATAACTGCTTAAATTCTACATGTGCTAGTTGGGGTAATACTTTACCTTAGCTATACTTTAAATGAAGAACTTTATGGGAGTTAAACATGGCTATTTCACGTAAATTAGATAACTACCTCACACAGAAAGATATCTCATTCAAAACTGTCTCGCATTTTTATAGTAATAGTTCTATTGGCAGTGCTGTAGCAACAAGCATTCCACCTAAAAACATCGCTAAAGCTGTTTTATTAGTTGATCATGATGGTCATAAACTAATGGCTGTTTTACCCGCGGATCAAAAAATAAATATGTTATCAATTAATGAGAAACTGCATGCAAGTTTTGAATTATTGAAAGAAAATGATGTCTTTAATTTATTTGCTGATTGTGCAAAAGGAGCAATCCCACCGGTAGGGAACGCCTTTAATATGTCTATGGTATGTGATGAATCTCTAGATTTACTTGAGAATGTTTATATTGAAGCTGGGGATCATGAAACATTATTAAAATTAAGCCATCAAGATTTTACAAATATTATGAATAGCAGTAAGCATTTAAAAATATGTAAAAATACTATTCATTAATATTATTTTGATGAAGATTAATATTATTAGTGATTGAAATTGCACGTTGCTGATTTTTCTTAAATAAAGATATGATTTGTTCAGCAGACGAGCTAAAACTATTTATGGGTATGTATAAATCGTACCCATAAATTTTTCGAAGTATTTTCATTTGATGCAGCCAAGCAGCAATGGGCCCGGTAATTTGGGCTCCTTGTGATGTTTTAAATGGAGATAAATTTATTTGAGTCTGCTCAACTTCTATTTCATTATTTTGGAAGGCCAAAATTAAGAGACTATTTTGTTCGTGTAATAAATGGTTTGCAAGGCGGGGCGTTATCGTATTGGTTTCACAGTCGTAACTACGTAGTTTTATGCCAATAAAGTTAATATCCCTTTCTTCTAATTCATCATTTCCTTTTGGGTGATGAACTAACTGAATATTGCTCCAACTTATGCTCCATTTTCCCTGTCTATGATAATAAAATAATTTATCATCTGTTAAACCTAAGCAATATTGCGGTTCAAAGTATTTAAATATACTAATGCTAATCGTTAATACAGAAATCATACTGAAAATCATGATGTAAATTTGATATTGCTGCCATAAGTAAAATGATGAGATGAAACAAGTTAGCCCAATAAACATACCAAAAAGCATCGTAACAAACTGGTTACGATGGGCTTGTGATTTGATTAAAATAGGATATTCAATTTCATTCATAAACTAAGTATAGACAAAAATATAAAATAGCTAATTGAATTTACAACAATAATCCTCCGTCTATATGAATTGACTGGCCGGTGATATATTTACTTTTATCACTTAATAAAAACTCAGCTAAATTTGCCACCTCATTAGGTAAACCTAAGCGAGCAGCAGGAATGCGATTTGTAATATTTTTCATTGATTGTTCGCTAAGTGGTATATGTGCGGGGGAGTCTTTTTTTATATAACCGGGTACTATAACGTTGCACCTTACTCCTTGAGATGCATACTGTGCTGCAAACGATTTAAATAAAGCTTCAAGCCCGGCTTTAGCAGAAGCCGAAGCGGGATTAATATTGTCACCTACTTTAAGTTTGTGTGCTAAAAAAGAACTAATACCAACAAAACTACCTTGGGTTTGTCTAAGCGGTTCAGCAAACGAAGAGAGCATCATAAAATTACTTTGCTGCATTAAATTGACTGACTTCATAAAACCTTCAACAGGTAGGGTTTCAAAATTTCGCCAATCAGGAAAACCCGCATTAGAAATAACCCCATCAATGTTTTTTAAAGCACGCTTTGCTGAATCAATAAATTCTTGAGTATGTGACAAGTCGCTTAAATCGGCAGTAAATATTGAGACTTTTGCACCTTTATTTTTACATTCTTGAGCAACTTCGTTTAATCCAGATAAATTTGAATGGGTATGTAAAACAAGTTCTACATCTTGATTCGCTATGAGTTTTGCGATTGCGGCACCAATACCACTTGCGGCACCGGTAATAATATATCCACCTGATAAAGACATTATGTCTCCAAATAAATGTAAAAACTATAATGGAATACTTTATACCAAAATAAATAATTATCCGTTAGTGTTAATTTAAAGTAGGGTCGAGACAGTTACCTTGGTAGAATTAAAATAGAATCGAAAGGTAACGATGGAAATAGTCAGTGGCTAAAGCAACAAAAGAAAAAATAAAATTTGTATGTTCTGAATGTGGTAATGATCATCCTAGATGGCAAGGTCAATGTGCGAGTTGTAAAGCTTGGAATACTTTAGCCGAATTTAAAGAAGCTAAGTTACCAAGTCAGCAAAGAGCCCAAGCAGTACAGGGTGGCTATGCGGGCACTTTAGGTAATGTCGTTAAAAAGATGGATGATGTATCAAGTATTGCACTTGATAAAACAGCGACTGGTATCGGTGAATTAGACCGTGTATTAGGTAATGGCTTGACAATTGGCTCAATTATTCTTATTTCTGGTGATCCAGGTGCGGGTAAAACAACGATTTTAACGCAACTTGCCGCAAACATGAGTCATAAAACAACGGCAATGTATTGTACTGCCGAAGAAAGTCTAGAACAGTTTAAGGCACGAGCAACTGAACGATTAAAAATAAACTATGTACCAGATCAATTACTTTTAATGTCTGAGTATATTATTTCAAATATTATGGAAAAAGCGCTTGAAGCTAAAGTTAAGTTTTTAATTATAGATTCTATACAAGCACTTGAAAGTGAGCATTCAAACGGTAGTGCTGGCTCCATCGGGCAAGTTAAAGGCTGTGCTCAGGAACTAAGTCGATTTGCTAAAAGCCATGGAATAACACTTATATTAGTTGGTCATGTAACTAAAGGCAGTGATTTAGCGGGACCTAAAACACTTGAGCACATTGTTGATACATTGCTTCATATTGAAGTAAACGACAGTATTATTCGTACAATGAGGGCAAGTAAAAACAGGTTTGGTGATGTTGATCAGGTCGGTATTTTTCAAATGAACTCAAGAGGCATGATTTCAGTTGATAATCCAAGTAAATTATTTTTATCTGGGGCAGATGAAAGAGCTGTAGGCTCTGCGATTACATGTATACGTGATGGTAGTCGAAACTTATTATTAGAAGTACAAAGTTTAGTATCTGAATGTGAAGGTGAGCATCCGCAAAGGGTGAGTATAGGTCTTAATTTTAACCGTTTAAAAATGATCACTGCAGTTTTACGTAAACATGGGAAAATACAGTTATTTCATGATGTTTACGTTAACTTGGTTGGTGGTTTAAAACTCCCTGATACCGACACTAGTGCTGATTTAGCCCTAGCAGCGGCTTTGGTTAGCTCTCTAAACGATATAGAAATGTCACGTAAATATTGTTTTATGGGTGAAATATCACTCAGTGGTGAAGTAAGACCTATCAGCGGTGGTGTACCAAGAGTCAATGAAGCGATTAAGCATGGTTTTGAGCAAATATATATTCCTAAAGCGAATTACCATAAATCAATGGAAGAAGGTAATGCAAAAATCATTGTGATAGAACATATCACGGATTTATTAGAGGCATTAAAATAACTTAAATAGTATTGGTATCATAAATAAAGACTCAGTCATCTGAGTCTTTATTTTCATCACTCATTAACTCTTGTGATTCATTTATGCTATCACTTTTCCATTCATCACCAATCAAATCTTCAGACTCATCTGTTTGCTGCCAAGAATACGTTTTTTCTTTTAACTTTGGATCCCAGTCTCTAAATATGATTGCAGATAATAGGCCTGCTAATGCACCAAAGAGGTGATATTCAAAAGAAATGCCTTGTTCTCTAGGTAATATGGTCATTATCATAGAACCATACATATAAAAGGCTATCATCAATAATACACTCGAGCGTTTATCTCTGCGTAATATGCCAGCAATAAACAAATAGAAAAATAAGCCATGGGTTAAACCACTAGCACCAAAATGATAACTATCTCGTGCAAAGAGCCATACTCCGATACCAGATAAGAGCCATATTATGGTAATTGCCCACCAACGTGATTTAGGATAACCATAAATTAAAAAACCACCCAGTAATATTAAGGGTAAAGAGTTACCTAAGACATGCTCCCATGAGCCATGAATTAAAGGTCCAGTGATAATACCAATTAACCCTGTAAAGGTCTGAGGCTTGACGCCTAATTGATATAAATCGATACCGTAATAAGTCTGCCAAGCTTTTATAATCCATAATAAAATGACAAAGGCACTTACGCATAGGATACTTGTTTGAAGTGATGTATTTTTATTCATAATAAAGATATTGGGATATATTATTAGTTAACAACTCAAATTTTGATATTTTGAAAAACAAAAATAGAAATGATAAAAAATAACGCATTAAAAGTAGAGCTCAGATCGGCAAAAATCCCATACTTAGGATTAATTGCAGATCATTTTTGGTTTGTGATAATAACGAATAATAAAAAAGATCGCTGGGAGGTATGGCAAAAACCAAACTGTTGTAAAACAAGTTGGGGCCACTTGCATCAAAATTTATTGCCTTTTGACAGTGCTGTTGGTAGTGGTGTGAGTATAGTCAAGCATGTTTTTGAAGGGCATGATGCCCACAGGCTAGCAGCCGAATTAATACAATCTAAAACAAATTATAAAAACCTGAATTGTTATCGTTATTGGCCTGGTCCAAATAGTAATACTTATGTTCAAAGCATGTTAGATAAAGCTAATATTCATTTTTGTTTACCAGCAACAGCAATAGGTAAAGACTTTTATGGCTGGTTTTATTATTCAAAGAAATTAAATATGACTAGAGTTTCAACTTGTATATTAGGTATTAAGATAAACTATGGGCAGATGTATGAATTAAATTTATTGTCTTTTAGTTTTGGCCTGTATTTAAAACCATTTAAAATTACCCATCCATTTAGTCGTTTTACCAATATTCATAAAAAGTAAGGCTAGTTGTTTTTATATTGTTTTCTTTCTTGCTCTAGTTGATTGATAGCTTGAGTTGTTGATGTTATTTGAGCGTTATATTTACTTGTTATATTAGATGATTGTAATTTATAGAATTGAGGATCATTAGCAATTTCTGATTGTCTTTTTAAACGAGCGAGTTCATTGTTTAAATTAACTTGATGTGAGCGTAATTCATTTTGATGTTTTCGTATTTTAGTATTTATTGTGTGAGCATTTAAAATATTATTTATTTGTTGAATATGTGAGTTCTTATTTCCACTAAAGTGCTGTTCGAACTCTAATATATTGTTTTGTAGACTTACCTTGTACAAAAGACTCGATTTAGAATTTACCAAATTATCTAAATTGTTTTGAGTTCTATTAATTTTTTTTGTGTAATGAGTTGTGACATTCACTTTATTATCTTCAAGCTCTTGATGATCAAACTTTCCTAAAGATTTATTTGCTTGTGTATTTAGTTGCGTAAGTTCTGTTTTTAACTGATTTTTAAAATGTCTTTTTTGCAGTTTAGTCTCTTGTATTTTTATAAGTACAAAACGTAGCTGCGTTAAAGCTTCAATTACAGTGTCACTATATATATTACGCATATTTAAATCAGATTCATAAGTTGAGGTTGATTTCTTTACTATAATTTCAACAGAATCTTTGCTACACGGAAACTGACTAAAGCTTAAAATACCGTTTATCTCACATTTATAAATTGAAGCCATTAATAATGGTGAAAATGTTGAGATACATAAAAAAAATATAATACGCAATATCATAGTGCTACATTTTAGAGGTCGTTAAGTCTTGTAAGCTTAGCAGCTAGGTGAAAATATGTGATATATGGCATAAAAACTTAAAAGAGTTTTTCAAAATATCGCTTTCTATAGTAAACTTGTCACTTGTGTCAATTAAAGTTTTATTAGGTCATTATGTTAACTATTTCACATTTTAATCGAGATACCATTAAAGGTGATATCTTTGGTGCTTTAACATCTACCATTGTGGCACTCCCTTTTGCGCTTGCTTTTGGTGTTACATCGGGCGCAGGAGCTAGCGCGGGTATTTATTGTGCGATATTAACTGGTTTTTTTGCCTCACTTTTTGGTGGTACCAATCAACAGATCACAGGACCAAATACCGGCTTAACAGTTGCTATGGCTGCTATTCTTACTCAGTTTGTTTCTCTTTCTCCTGAAAATGGCTTAGGTGCCGCCTTTACTGTGGTCACTTTAGCAGGTTTATTCCAAATGCTCTTTGGATTATTGAAGTTGGGTAAATACTTTATTTTAGTGTCTTACCCGGTGATCTCTGGTTTTACTTCAGGGATTGGGATATTAATTATCTTATCTCAAATAGAACCTTTGTTTGGTTTACCTTTATCTGATTTGTCTTACTCAATTGATACTTTTACGGATACAAATGTCCTATTAGGCGGTGCGTGTTTATTATTATTGATTCTGTGGCCTCAAAGGTTTAATCAAGTTGTACCTGGCAGCATAGTCGCATTATCAGCAGCAACAATTTTCTTTTTGTTATCTGATAGTCCATTACCTGTTGTTGGCGCTATTTCAAGTGAGTTACCTTCTTTTTCTTTACCTGTATGGGAAAGTTCTTTAGCAGGCGAAATGATAAAATCTGCATTACTAATTGCAACCTTGAGTACACTCGATTCATTAATGACATCTTTAACGGTTGATAGTATAAGTAAAGATTTACATGACTCAGATAAAGAACTGGTAGGTCAAGGGATCGGTAATATGATTGCAGGATTCTTTGGTGCTTTACCTGGTGGTGGTGCAACAATGCGTACAGTAACAAACATTCGAGCGGGTGGCACAACGCCTTTATCTGGCATGTTACATGCACTATTTATACTTGCCATTGTATTATGGGCGGGAGAATACACTGCGTTTATACCTGTTGCTGTTTTGTCTGCAATCTTACTGAATGTTGGCATTAACATTATTGATTGGAATTTCTTAAAACGATTGCACCAAATCCCATTATTTAGTGTCGGTTTAATGATATCTACTATGATAATGTCGGTTGTCGTTGATCTTGTTACTGCTGTATTAATTGGCGTATTTATCGCAAATTTAGTCACAATCAGAAGGTTATCAGAAATTCAATTAGATAATTTGAGCATCTTTACAGATAAAGAAATAGCTCAATTACCTTCAGATGAAAAAGGATTATTTGAAGTTGTATCAAATGAAGTGTTACTGTTAAATATTTCCGGTCCTATCGGCTTTGGTGTGGCACGAGGATTAAAACAAAGTGTGTCGCAAATAGACCAAAATAAAACATTATTGGTTGATTTCACTCATGCGAGATTTGTTGGAATTACAAGTACCATAGCCATTGAAGAAATTATTTTAAGTTACCAAAATCAAGGTAAAGATATTTTACTTGTGTGTTTATGCGACCGTGTACGTGAAGACTTCGACAAAATAAAGCTATTGGACAAAATTGACTCTAAGCATATCTTTAAAACACGAAAAGATGCGCTTTTATATATGAGCAAAAAATAAAACTTAGATTCAAAATTCCTATAGATACAAATCTTTAATTTTAAGGATTTGTATCTAAACCTATCAAAATGTTAAATATTAATAAATTTCAATGTTACACATACAGTTGTTTTTAATCTAGTTTTTCACACACTCAGCTTAAATGTTTAAGTTGAAACGCCATTGATACCTTCTGATACATAAGCCTACAAAACGAAAACGACCTAAGTATTAAAAATTGTTAATTTCATTTCATCAAATAATACGATTGTGAGATTATAAAATATGAAAAAACAACATAAAATAGCTTTAGGTTTGTTAGCAGGGCTAATGACACAACCAATACTTGCAGTAAGTGATAAACAGATACGAATAGTCAATGGTGATAATACCCAACTAAATGCATATCCATTTATGACGTCTTTATACAATAAAAATGCAGATAATTTATCACAGGGTCATAGTTGTGGGTCTTCTTTTATTGGTGGTAGATATGTTTTAACTGCTTCACATTGTGTTGAAGGGGCAAATGCAAAAGATTTAGCTGTTTGGATTGGCGGTCATGATTTAACAATAGAAACTCAAGGTAAATCTGTAGATGTTGCCCAAATTTACATGCATGAGGAATATGGCGTTGGAGGAGAAACAAATAATGATATGGCGATTTTAGAATTAGTATCAGAAGTATCTAATGCAACACCTATTAAACTCATTACTGAAGAAATTTTTAATCAAATTAAAGTTGGTGATGATTTTACTGTTATGGGCTGGGGGGCGTTGGAAGAAGGCGGACAATCTCCAAGTATTTTACAAGAAGTTAAAGTTCCTTATATATCTCATGAACAATGTAATGCAGCAGATTGGTATAATGGTGATATCACACAGCAGATGATTTGTGCTGGTTATGAACAAGGAATCAAAGATTCTTGCCAAGGTGACAGTGGCGGTCCATTAATTTATAAACATGAAGATGAAGTTTATCAACTAGGTGTGGTTAGTTGGGGAGATGGTTGTGCTAATGCCAAGAAGCCAGGCGTATATGCTAATGTTATTAAATTCATTGATTGGGTTAAACAAAAGCGTGCAGGGGTGTCGTATCAACAAACTAATGCTAATGGTTATGTTGAGTTTCCTTATAAGGAAATAAAACAGGTAGAAATGAAAAATGTGGGTGCTCAAACATATAGCGTAACAGGTATAGAAATACTAGATAGTGAAAATGCTGTTGCGAGTATTAAATCAAATGGGTGTGATACCAAGATTCTTGCATCAGGAGACTCTTGTAAAATCGATATAGAAATTACAAATAGCGAAGTGGGCGCATCAGGTTTAGCGCTTAAAGTTAAGACTAATCATCCTGAAAATAATGAAGCTTTAATGTATTTTAGTGCATTAGGATTAGAAACAAGTAGTTTATCTATGGAATCACTTGTTGGTTCAAATGAGCACATTAAATGGTATTCAGGAGCTGATGCCGTTTGGGAAGCTCAGACAGATAAAGTAACGCAAGGTGACTCTGCGATTTCAAGTGGTGAAATTGAAGATAATCAACGTAGTGTTTTATTAGCTGTGATTGATAACCCTAAAGCGGAAAAATTAAGCTATAAATATTTGGTATCGTCTGAGTATTACGATGATTTATCTGTAAGCCATAATAATAACCGCAAACTCTTAGTTTTTGGTACAGATCAAACTGAGTTTGAATCACAAGAACTCGCTTTAGAGCCAGGTAAAAATCGTATTGCTTTTATATATACAAAAGATCAGTTAGAAACTGAAGGTGACGATAAAGGTTATATAGATGAGATTGTTTTAACTATTAAGAATACAGCACCGATAGCTAAAGTAGCTCAAGAGTCTATTACAGTTAAAAGTGGCGGACAATTTACAATTGATGCAAAAGCGTCAACAGATGAAGATGGTGATACATTAGCATTTGAATGGACTGAAGTAGGCACAGAGCTAACGAGTATTACTGATAAAACTAAGGCATTAACAACAGTTAAGGTGCCAAAAGTTAAAAAAGACACAAACATTATATTAGAGGTAACAGTAAAAGATACAGCGGGTGCAGTGTCTAAAAAGCAAATTAAAGTATTAGTTAAAAAATCAAAAAGCAGTGGTGGTAGTAGCTCTATGATTGTGCTTGTGTTACTAACAGGGTTATTAACCAGAAAATCCCTTAAACTTAAAAATTAGTCAGAGTTATTTATGAAATATTAAAACTCAGCTTATTATAAAAATAACGATATTAAAGAGTGAAATAGACGTATTTCACTCTTTTTCTGTTTAATAAATACTTATTTACTAATCCTAAGAATATTTCAACTTCATATCCGTTTAAAAATTAATATTTATCTATCTCATAATTCCTTGTTATATTTACCTTAGATTTATATGTTTAAGGAATAAATATGTACCAAACAGTGTTAGATTTTTGGTTTGAAGAAATAAATCAATCTCAATGGTGGGTTAAAGATGTAAATTTTGATCAGATGATCACTCAAAGGTTCTCTGCTTTACATAAAAGTGCGATGGCAGGGGAGCTATTCAACTGGCGTAAAACACCTGAAGGTCGGTTAGCTGAAATAATTGTATTGGATCAATTCTCAAGGAACATGTTTAGAGATACCTCTCAATCATTTGAAAGTGATCCTCTCGCGCTAGCATTAGCACAAGAGGCTGTCGCACTAAAAGTAGATGCATCTTTGAATCCAGTTGAAAGAAGCTTTTTATATATGCCCTATATGCACAGTGAATCTTTGATAATTCATAATGAAGCTGTTGGTTTATATAAAAATAATGGCATTGAATCTAATTATGACTTTGAAATTAAGCATAAAGTAATTATTGAACGATTTGGTAGGTACCCTCATAGAAATAACATTTTAAACAGGGTTTCAACAGATGAAGAGATGGATTTTTTACAACAACCTGGCTCAGGATTTTAGACTAATATAACTTTTGTTAAGCATGTAGTGACAGGAATTTTGGAAAGAATAAAAACAAAAAAAACCGCACTATTATGTGCGGTTTTATTTTTGATTTTAATTACTTAGAGCTTGCAGATAAATCTATATTAGAAAAATCTTCAAATCCAAATACCCCAATATGCCACACGCCAGCTTGTGGGTTATTGATGGTACAGGATTCGTCGTTCCCCGCTTTATATGGACGACATTTGTAACTAGCCGTTGTCGGTTTATCACCGTGACGAACATATAAATCTGCATCACCAGACCCACCAGACATATTAACAATTAACTCATTCATACCTGAAGGTACATTAATTGTATGATATAGCTTAGTAGAAGAACTCCCAGATAAATCAGATTGCTCTAATTTATCATTACCTTGTGAAGCTGCAGTGTAATCTGCAATTAAATTTACACCAGAGTAAGTTTGATAACCTAATAACATCACATGATAAGTACCCGCTTGGATGTTTGAGATATTACATGTCTCAGTATTACCTGTTTCATACGGGCGACAATCATAAGTATCGGCTGTTGCTTTTTGACCAAACTTCACATGCATATCGACATCACCTGAACCACCAGATGTTTTGAACGTTAAATCTGTCGCACCAACTGGTACTTCAAAAGTAAAGTCAGTTGTAGAGTTTGCATCACCTGATAAATTAGCTTTAGCAATACCTTTAACTAAAGCCGAAGTACTCGTTGCTGTAGTATTAAATGTTGCAGTTGATGACCAAACATTACCACAGCCATTGTCAGCTCTTACTCGCCAATAATATGTGGTATTAGCAGTTAAATCAGCAGAGGGTTGGTAGTTAGTACCGTTATTAACTGTACCGTTAGCAACAATATTACTAAATGCACTGTCAGTCGCGATTTCGATACGATAACTTGTTGCTGAAGATTCAGATTGCCAACTTAATGTTGGACGAATTGCAATATCATTCGCGCCAGAACTTGGGCTAGTTAAACTTACCGCACCTGGTTTATTTGCAACTGTTATAGCAACATTCAGTGATTTTTCACTGACTCCATCAGCGGTACCATTAATTTTAAAGTTATAGTTGCCAGTATTGATATCACCAATTTTAACTGATGCCTCAGAACTTGCGCCGATACTTAAAGGGTTTTTCGTAAAGCTACCTGTAATACCTGTTGGTAAATTACTATAAGCGAGATTAATAGGCTTATTAAAACTACCCGTTGCAGCTGATGATATTGTGATTGGTTTAATACTTGTATTGGCACACACTTGTTGTGTTAAGTTGGTAGCTTGAATACTAAAGTCAGGTGTTGTTGATGCACCACATGATGCAAACTTAAAGTTAGCAATACGAGTCGCCCATTTACCGCCTTCTTTACCATAATCACTTGTCATCCAAAAAGTACAGTTATCGACTGGATCAATTGATAAATGGCTATAATCACCATTTCTATCACTGGCTATATGACTTGTACCAGCGACGATAACCTTTTCAGATTGTGTCATAGTGCCTTTTGTATCTGTGGCTAAACGACCAGTCATACTAATGCCTGGATAAGTATCAACACCGGCGATATGGTATGATAAAGCGATATTACCACTGCCATCCATTGCTGCAGAACCCATAAAGCGATTATCTGTACCAGAAGGGGCATAAGTGCCTTCTTGGTGTAATTGCCAGCTACCAGAACCTACTTTTCTTAACTCAAACCAACGGATCCCAGCACGATCAGAACCTGCATCGTGAATAAAGTTACCTACAATTGATTCATGTGCAGAAAACTTTCTGTACTGCGCACGATACATAACAACTTCACGTACAGGATCTAAAGTTTTTGTTGACCCTTTTTGTTTTAAACAACCAAAACCTTGAGCACCACCTGTACACACATCAGAATCAAATTCGCTCATAGCAATTTTTATAGGACCTGTTAACTGACTATTTGAACTGTTGTCGTAGTCAGGATTGAAAGTCCAAAGCTCTAAATAATCTTGGCTGGCATTGTTGCTACCTTTATTGTTTATTTCATCATCGTTTTGACGTAAAAATAAACCTGGGGTATTTGCATCTGGACCTTCAACTGTATCTACATCAACAGGCAGTAACATTTGAAAACCTAGACCAGATAGTTTTGGAGCCGTTTTACGCTGCATTCTAGCAGTTTGACCTGCTAAGAGTTTATTACGTTCAATAGCATAAATACCGGGTCCGGCATTTTCATTGGTACCAACATAGTATGAATCTCCCCAACGGCCGAATTTTGGATAATCAGGAAATTCTGGCGCTTGAAATTCATAAGCAAACCAACCACCCGTGACTGGATTATCTGTTTTTGATACATAAACACATAAGCTTCTCCCAGTTTGATTACTAAACTCAGTCATTACATAACGCTGTGCAGCTTCATCATAAAATACTATCGGATCACCTAATGCATTTTTACATACATTTGTCGCTAGTGTTGACATGGCTGTAGGTCCTGAGACCTTGTTACCCGTCGCTTTATCAAAGATTGAAAATAGCGCACCATTATTACCATTAATAGATTGGATATAGTGGTTTTTTCCTACAGTACCCGTAGGATCTGCAGGATTTACGCCGGTAAAAGCAATACCGTCAATATTGACCGAGCCATCAGTCACAGCACGATTATAAGTATTTTGAGCATCATTTTGTAAGTTTACTAAATGGTCATCATTACCTGTTACCGTGTTGATAGGCGCATTAAGCGGACTTTTATTAAAATTTGGATACACTCTTCTTGGGATTGATTTTACTGGATCACCTGGAGACCATGGTTCAGCAGTCGCTAAATCACGTACATCTCCATTAAATAACTCTGGTGTAACAGTGTCCATAAGTTGAGCACCATTAAAAGATTGAATAGCATGGCTATCGTTTATCACTTTTTTTTCAATTGCAATAGCTGGCTCTGCTAGCATAAATACTAAGGCTGAACTGCCTAGTATTTTACTTACATTTTTAGCTACCTTTGAAATTTTGTTGTCATTATATTTCATCGTTTATTACCCGATTTTACTTAAATTACGTTCGCTTACTGTAATGCTCCTGCACTTGGTATTAATTCCGTTTTAAATAGGCGAACAGGTGTAAGGTTTTGCTTTAGAGCAGGGGCAAGCCTGCTAAAAAACATAACCAATTCTTTTCTTATGTGATTTGTTATTTGAATCTATTTATTGCGGTGTTGGTTTCTGTCGTTTTTATCAATGATGGGATCACCTGGCTTCCAAGGGGAGACAGTTGGCAGATTTCTAATATCGCCTGAAAACTCTGTTGGAATACCGACATAGCCTCCATGAGGCTTATCGATTATATTGATACTTATAGTGCCGTTAGGGGCTGTTAATTCCATTACCGTCTGTGAGTTATTTAGGTTAATTAATACAGAGCTACTTAGATCATTTTTATGAATATTTTGTTGGTAGTGATTTGATTTTATAAATTTGGCTTGAGCTTGTAAGGATGTCGTAGATAATTTAGATATGGTGAAATGGATATTGCCGCTCTGGGTTGCAATATATTGATTATTAGGCCAATTAATATTGTAATGATCTATGGTGATATTACCGGATACTGAGCTTGCATTTAGCTCGCCAACAGAACCTAAAGCAATGTTGCCTGACACTGTTTTTGCCTTAAGATTAGAGAAGTGTTTTTTTGATTTTATATCTCCCCATGTAGATTCCATTTCTATACTAATTGTTTCAGGAATTGTGACCGCGATATCAACTCTGCCAATGAAGTCACCATCTTCATCTTTTTGACCATTTGGATAAATTACCCTGATGATTGTATGTTCAGATGTTTCTTCAATATCAAAATTTGGAATGGCAGGGTTGGGGCCTATTTTTTGTATGGCAGCTGAGACACCAATTTGAGATTCACTTCTGATACGTGTACTTACGTTTCCATAATTATTAATTACCTTTACTTTTCTACTTTGTGGTAATTGTCCAATCCAGTTGTAGTTTTCTATTACAACATCTTTTAATTCATATTCTTTTGCTTGCGCAGAAATATTAATTACACACAAAAAACCAAATAATACTGAGATAGGTTTCATTACTGATACTCACATAAATTAACTTTAATGGGAACAAGTGTTGCCCTTGGTTAACTTTTTTGCAACAAAAATAATGTAGCAGTTTGTACTGAATTTGATACTAAAGCATACAAAACGATACAAAGACTTTATGTCAATACAACGTATAAATTGATAATTTTTTATCAGGTTGGAAAGTCACATTATGTAACTAGAGGTTTTAACATTATGTTTAATAGAGATATTTGTGTTTTTTGTTTATGTTTTGTTGCATTTAACATGCATGCAAATGAAATACAGGGTAAAAACACTGACTTCAAATCATTAGAGTCTATAGAAGTCATAGGCAAGAAACATAATAAAGATTATTTTAAATTTAACAATAGTGAATATTTATTCATAGATGAAATAATTAATCAAACAAAAACAATTTCAACATTATTATCAAATATGTCTGGGGTAGATTTAAATGGCCAAGGAGGTTTACTTCAAGTTGTATCTGTTAGAGGGCTTTCTGGTTCTCGGGTGCAAAATCAATTTTCTGGAATTAAAATAAATAGTGAAAGACGTGCGGGAACTGCAACTTCTTTTATTGATTCATTGTTTGTAGATCATATTGAAGTTATTAAAGGTGTTGGTGCTAGCTATTATGGTTCCGGTGCAATTGGTGGTGTTGTTCAAATGATGCCTAAGCAGTTTAATGAGCTTCAATTTAACAGCAGCTACGTTTTTCAGAATAAACATTTAGTGAATAAACTTGCTTGGGGTAATGATGATCTATCTTTTGGTTTGAGTCATCAAAAAGCGAATAATTCCACTTCTAGTTCAGGAGAGTTATTAAACGATCATTTTGAACAATTATCAGCAAATGTTATTTTTAATTTTGATGTAACAGATAATATTAATGGTCATTTTATGATATTACCAAGTTTGTCTAGCAATATAGGTAAAGCAAATTCAGATGATTATAATAATAAAAAAATAACGATCTATCCAAAAGATAATCATTATATCTCTCAAATAGCCTTATATAGCCAAGATTGGCAATTCAACTTGGCAGTTCATAAACAAGCTTTAAATACTCAGGTTGTGAGGTTTCATAAAAGGGAGAATAACGTTTCAACAGGTTCTACAGATTACTCATTTAATTATCAAAGAGACTTTAAAATTGGTGAACTAGCTACACGTATGGGCTTAGATTATCAATATAGGTCGGGTGTAAAGTCATTAGAAAAAATCCTTAACTTAAAAAATGATTTAAGTTCTTTTAATGTGAATTTAGATGCTAAGCAATATGACACAGCAGTATATGCTGATGTAAATCATAAAATAAATGATTTCATTTTAAGTGTCGGCGCTAGAGGGAATTTGATAAAACAATCTACAAGAAAAAATGTAAACTATAAAGATACTCATATTACAAATTTTACAAGCTTATCATATGAACTAAATAAAAATTATATGATTAGTTTCGCATATAACCGTGCTTTTAGATTCCCAACATTATCTGAAAGGTTTTACACCGGTACCACAGGCCGAGGTCAAACAATAGGAAACCAAAATTTAAAATCAGAAGTGGCTTTCAACAAAGAATTATCTTTTAACTACCAACTTGAACAAGACAATTTAAAGTTATCTATTTTTGAAAATGAAATGGATAACTATATTGAAAGAACTCATTTAAGTCCAAATGTGAGAACTTATCAAAACGTAAAATCTGCAAAGATAAAAGGATTGGAATTTAGTTTTTATCAAACATTATATAAAAATTTTAGTTATCAGTTATCAGGTCACTTTTTACAAGGAAAAGATGAATATGGAAATGCCTTGGCAGATATTTCACCTAATAAACTACAAATGCACCTAAACTATCAACAGACGAGATATAGACTTAATATCTCTATAAAACATAGGTTTAATAAAACTAATATCGCTAAAGGAGAACAAGGTTTAAAAAATATAAATATGATTAATGCGAAGTATATTTATGATTTAGATGACAATATTAGTCTGAGTGTTTGGGTCGATAATTTATTAAATGAAGACTACTTTGTCACATTGGATGATAAAAGTGTTAAATCAACCCAGCGACAAATAGGGCTTGGCCTCAATTGGCGAAATTAAAATATAATTAAAATCTTCAGGATACATGGGCTAGGCTTATAGTTTGGAAAGATAATTTATATATCAAGAGAGTAATGTTAATGAAATATGTACTTACCTATTTTAGCATTATGTTTTTTTCAGTAAATTTGCATGCAGACATTATTCGTACACTTAAAGTCGCGGTATATTTAGATCCTCCCTATGTAGATTATAAAAAAAATCAATATATAGGAGAAGATATTGATTTATTAATCGCATTAGCTAAAAGATCACATATGCAAATAGAATATATTCGTTGTCCGATAGCCAGATGTTTATATCTGGTTAAAGAAGGTTCAGCAGATATGGTGATGCAATTAAAGAAAACGACAGATCGCCTTGAAGACTTTATATATTTAACACCTGCAACTTTTATTCAGGAGTTTCCTTTAAATTTTTATTTAGATAATAGTTCTACTAATAAAATACAAAACTATGAAGATTTAACCGGCTTAAAAGTTGGTGTTATTAGAGGTATGTCGTATTTTGATAAATTTGACAAAGACAAAGATCTCATAAAAATAAAAGTTAATAATCGAGAGCAATTAATTGGCATGTTAAAAAAAGGAAGAATAGATACATTTTTAGATAGGGATGATGCGATGCTACCCATTTTAAACAGAGTAAATTCCGTGGGAGCGATAAAAACGGCAAAATTTAAATTCACAAATTATGTGAAGAGTTATTTAGTCATTTCAAAAAAATCAGAAATATCATCTTATTCCAAGCAATTATCACAGCATTTGAAAGAAATCGTAATAAACAAACAAAATACTGTAAATAAAAAATAAGTTTCCTACACTTCAAATAGTAACTTGCTTTGTATCAACTTCGATACAAAGAGCAAACAAATTGTTACCCCTATAGTATAGCCCTAATGTTAGATTGGAATTAAATACTTAAGTCATATGTGTGGAGTGTTATATGCAGAATATTTATCGTTTATTAGTTCTACTTATTTTCTTTATTTCTGGGAATTCAGAGGCTGCAAATAAAAACTCATTTTGGGATCCTACATTTAATTATCAACTTGAAAAAAGTGACAAGCTAAACAGTAAAGCATTACATGCATCTTTATATCATTTAGATTTAAATTCATTATCAGATAAACTAACTTCAAGTAAGTCTGAGCAAGTTGCATTACCATTACCAAATGGTGATTTTGTACTATTTAATTTATCTCCATCTAAGATCATGGCACAAAGCTTATCGGATAAATATCCGAATATACAAACGTTTAGTGGATTTGAAATTGGTAACCCACAACATAAAGGCCGGTTTGACATAACGGTGCACGGGTTCCACGGGGTATTTAATTATAAAGGCGATAAAGTATTTATTGAACCAATCAGTCGAGATAATAATAAAATTTACCATAGTTACTTTCGTAGCGATTCTCAACCTATATCAAATAGTGCTTTAGGTAAAAGGTTTGAACCTAAAAAAGATAAATTTAGATTAGATCAATTAAAGCACTCTTTCAGGTCAAAAAGTTTAAGTCAAATATCGCAAATTAAAACCTATCGTATCGCGATTGCGACTACTGGGGAATATAGTGATTTTCATGGTGGTACAAAGGAAAGTACCTTAGCTGCTTTAGTTACCTTATTAAATAGAGTAAATGAAATTTATCAAAGTGAACTGGGCATAAAATTAGAGCTTGTTGAAAATAATGACTCAATTGTATTTACTGATAAAGATACAGATCCGTTTACAAATACTGATGAAGATATTGATGTGATTACAGAGACTATTAATACCGCAATTGGTATTAATAATTATGATATTGGTCATATTGTTGGCACAGGCGGCGGCGGATTAGCAGGATTTGCGGTTGTGTGTTCTCAATCAAAAGCTGAAGGCGTGACTGGCAGCGGAAATCCAACAGGGGATGCTTTTCATGTTGATTATGTTGCCCATGAAGTTGGTCATCAGTTTGGCGCTGATCACACTTTTAATGGCTCTCTAGGTGCATGTGATGGCAATAGAGAAGCGCTAAGTGCTTATGAGCCAGGTAGTGCATCAACTATCATGGGTTATGCAGGGATTTGTGATGAGCAAAATTTACAAAATAATTCAGATCCGTATTTCCATATCCGTTCTATTGATCAAATTAGTCAATTTTCATCACAAGCATCTTGTGGAACGAGCGAAACACAAAATAATCAAACACCTACTATCGAGACTTTAGCAGAATTTACCATTCCTGCTAAAACGCCATTTATGTTAAACGGTCAAGCAACAGATGCTGAAAATGATTCATTATCTTATAGTTGGGAGCAATATGATTTAGGATCTCAAAGTAATAGTAAGCAAGATGATCAAACTGATGATGGCACTAGGCCTTTATTTAGAAATTTCTCTCCAAAAAGTACAGGAGAAAGAATACTTCCTAAAATTGAGGATATTTTGACAGGTAATATAAGCTTTGGTGAAACATTACCAACGACAACAAGAGTTTTAAACTTTAGATTAACAGTGAGAGATGGTCATGGAAATATTGCCGATAAAGCTGTTAAGTTAAATGTGATACAAAGTGATACTGGTTTTAGAGTTAATGAGCCTTCAAATTCAACAAGGTGGAACGATACTGTAAATTTAGTTACTTGGGATACCTCAAATACGCAACAGGCCCCGGTTTCATGTAGTCATGTTGATATTTTATTATCATCAGATTCTGGTATTAGTTTTAATCAAACACTTGCATTAAATACGTTAAATGATGGTTCTCAAGACGTGGAAATTTCGGGCGTAAATACCAATAAAGCGCGTATAAAAGTTAAATGTAATAATAATGTTTTCTTTGCTATCAGTAGTGGCGATTTTGAAATAAACTCTGGCACTGTCATAGATAGTAAACCTATATTTGCGAGTCAAAAAACCTTACAAATAAATGAAGATACAAGTATTGAGATAAACTTATCGGATTTAATATTTGAAGGGAATCAATTGGTAGATTCAGTAACCTTAGCTGGTGGAGATAATTATACCTTTAGCGGTCTAAAGGTTACGCCTAACGCTAATTTTAATGGCATTTTACAAATCAATGCAACAGCTAAAAAAGCTGAATTATTAAGTGATGTATTTAATATAATAATAACTGTAAATGCGGTGAATGACTTTCCAGTTGCTCAAGCTGATTTTGAAAATGTAGATAAAGGTTCTTCAGCAAACTCGATTGATGTTTTAGCAAATGACTCTGATGCAGATAATGATGCTTTAGAGTTAAAAAGTTTTGAATACACAGGAACTGGAAGTGTTGAAATATCTGATAATAAAATTATATATACGCCAGCGGTAGATTTTACCGGAATTGAAATAATTGGATATACCATTGAAGATGGCAACCTAGGTATCAGTGCAAGTATTTTAACTATAACGGTTGTTGATAAAACGGTTGTAGAAGAAGTAATCATAGAGGAAGCTAAAAAATCTTCTGGTGGTAGCTTAAGCACTATTTTAGTGTTAATTGTTTTATTTATAACAAGAAGAAAGCGGGTATCAAAATGAAAAAATACATAGTTGCATCTGTTTGTGTATTAGCTGCATGTGGTAATAATGATGTTTCACAACCAAAACAACAGGAAATACAAAAACCATTAAATAAAGTTATGCAAGCTATTGATCTTGCATCATCAAAATCAGATTATAGATTGTATATGGCACAGGGTCGTAAATTAACGATCCCAGGTTTTGAAAATAAAAGTTTTGAAGAGATAAAGTCACAATGTGGGCTTAAAGCAATGAAGGGCACTGGCGATGTATTTAAATCTGCTGAGGCAAAAAAAGAAAGACGTTTGAAGTATCAATTTGCCAAGCAGTTTAATGAGATAATGTACCCTTTATGTTTAAAAAACGCTTAGTTTTATCACTTATAACAAATAATAAGATAAAAGTATTTTATGTCAGATAATGAAAAAATATTATTAATAGATGATGATGTAGAATTAACGTCTTTAATAAAGCAATTTTTAGTCATGAATGGCTATGAAGTTGAAGTTGAGCACCATGGTGAAAATGCGGTACTGAGTATACTAAAACATAAACCGGACTTAATTGTTCTAGATTTAATGTTACCAGGTGTTGATGGTTTGACTATTTGTAGACAAGTACGTTCAGATTTTACAGGGCCAATCATCATGTTAACGGCTTTAAATGATGATATTGATGAGGTAACCGGTTTAGAAGTGGGCGCAGATGACTATTTGTGTAAGCCGATAAAACCCCGTGTTTTACTGGCACACATTAGAGCACAATTAAGGCGACAATCTAGCTTAGCTAAGTTAAATCAGCAAGATATTAAAACGGTTAACTCTGGCGAGTTAATTATTGATGCTAGAAAGCGCATTGTTTCATATCACGAAAAAGAAATTGCACTTACTAGCGCTGAATTTGATTTACTTTGGGTATTGGCACTCAATGCTGGCAATATTATTTCTAGAGATCAGCTTCACCTAGAAATTTTTAGACTTGAATTTGATGGGTTTGACCGGTCAATTGATTTAAGAATATCTAGATTACGTAAAAAGCTAGGTGATGATCCTAAAGAACCACAAATTATCAAAACAATTAGAAATAAAGGATATTTACTGGCAAATTAATAAATTTGTATCATCACTAAGATACAGATTAATAAGATATTTTATACCTTAGTGATGATACAAATGGATACACTGCAGAATTAATTAATTTGTTAATCTGTTACCAAATTAGACATGTTAATGGTAACTAAAATGCAAATTCAAAACGCAACACATATCTCACCTATTACAAGCATTAATCAAACAAATAGTCTGGATATAAAGCTTAATAATCAAGAGTCTCATTCAAGTGATACCGCCAATATTTCAGATTTAGGTAAGGTTACTCAACAGATCGATTCTTTATTTGATAAAGTTGATAATATTTATATGACACATTTGTCTGGAGACCAACAAAAGGAGCTTGAATCAAGTTATCAACAATTAGATGCTTTATTTGAGAGTGAGCAACCTAACAAAGCGCAAGATAAAAAAATTAACGCGTTATTCGAAAAGATAGACAGTATCTTTACTTCAGCCGAAAAATCACTGACTCCAGATGAGCAGGAAACTTTATCTAATTTAGAAAATAAAATAGATAGTCTATTAGAAATAGAAAATGACGGTTTCGAGAATAAAATAAATGAAGAGTTAGACTCTGCTTTTAAGCAAAGAGATGAACTATTAACTTCTAAATTATCATCCCAACAAAAAAATGAATTAAAAACTTTGAATGAATCATTAAATACTTTATTTGATAATTTTAGTGATGATGAAAATACAGCTAAAGCGAATAAATTATTTGAACAAATTGATAATATTCTGCAATCAAGTTATAACAAACTAAGCGATGGAGATAAAAATAAAGTGGATGAAATTGACAATAATATTAATAACTTATTCCAAGATTTAGAGTCAACACTAGAGGATGATATAACTTATTAAAATATTTTTTATATTCGTTTAAACCTTTTTAATATCAAATTGCGACTTATTAATATATACCCAAGCCACTTCAAGATTCGAGTTTCAGGACAGTTGAGCAACTCATGATCTAGGCGCATCTTTGTATTAATGGTATTTCCCTTAAAAGAAGATGGAACAACGAGCATGATTTGCTCAGTTGTCCCCGCAGGGTTGGTTTAGAAACGCTTTATGCTGCGTTATTGATTTTGAAAAGGGAATTACCATTCTCTGCAATCAATGCCTTGTTTAAAGCGTTTCTAACTCCAACTGAATTCTGCACCTTGAAGTGGTTTGGGTATAACTAATCAATAAAAATAAACACAAGGAATAGCAATATGAAATTTTATAAATCAATTTTAGCAAGTGCATTACTACTTACAATGAGCCAAGGAGTAGTCGCTCATAGTAACCACGGTGATGAACTCACATTACAAAAAACGCAAAGTCTTAAATTATCGACTGATAATATTAGTGACTTTGTGATTGAAGCCGGTTCAGGCAAGTTAAAAGTGATCGCTTCCGATGTAGATTCAATTGAAGTGATCGCAGAGATATATCAGCGTAAAGCACACAATGATTACTGTTTGGATTTAAAAAAAATAGGCAAAAAAGCGAAACTGGAATCAGCATCTTGTAATCACAATCGTGATACGCGAATTGACTTAACCATTGAAGTACCACAAAACTTACACTTAGATGTAGAAGATGGCTCAGGTTCAATAAATATCTCGGGTGTGGCAAGTTTGAAATTAAAAGATGGCTCAGGTTCCATCAATATCAGCAAAGTTAATGGCAAAGTTGAAATTGATGATGGTTCAGGATCTATTGATATTAAACACGTTAAAAGTGATGTTGTAATTGATGATGGTTCAGGTTCAATCCATGTGCGTAATGTTTCAGGAAAAGTAACGGTATCGGATGGCTCTGGCAGCATTAATGTAAATAAAGCCGATAGCTTTGAATTAATAAGTGATGGCTCGGGCTCTGTCAATGTTGATAATATTGTTGGCCAAGTGATTATGGATAATTAATTTATGATATATCACTTATAAAATATCATAAATATAATTATATAAAAAACCACCACATGTTAATTTAGGTGGTTTTTTTGTTAAATAACAGTTGTTATTTCTCAAAATAGTAACAGCTTCTATTGTTTTTAATACCCGCCTTACACTTAATATGCTAGATTTCCGCCGATTTTAATTCTATACCCAAATAACCTAACTAAATTTTTTTAGGGTATTTTGGTATATAACTATGGTGAAAAGCACGCTATGTTAGAAACGATTGTAAATTTTATAAATATGCTTCTATGGCAACACATATTGATTTATGGGTTAGTAGGAGCGGGTATTTTCTTCACTCTTAGACTTGGCTTTATCCAAATAACCCATTTAGGTCACGCAACACAATTAATGCGTATTAGCCGTAAAGGTAGCGCTGATGGTTTATCTTCTTTTCAGGTTTTTTGTACTAGTATGGCGGCACGTGTAGGCGCTGGTAATATGGCCGGTGTTGCTGTAGCTATTACTACGGGTGGACCCGGTGCCATTTTTTGGATGTGGTTAATTGCATTTTTAGGAATGGCAACGTCTATGGTTGAATCTACTTTAGCACAAGTATTTAAAGTGCGAGATGAAGAAGGGCAATTTCGTGGTGGCCCTGCATATTACATGACAAATGGTTTAGGTCAAAAGTGGATGGGTGTGCTTTTTTCAATATTTTTAATCATTGCATTTGGCCTCGTTTTTAATGCTGTTCAAGCAAATACCATCAGTGCCGCTTTAACTGAAGTTTTTGAATTTGACGCGACAATCATTGGCATCGTAACAGCAATCTGTAGTGGTTTAGTGATTATGGGGGGGCTCAAAAAAATAGCACGCGTATCAGAAGTGATAGTACCTGTAATGGCTTTAGCTTATTTATTAGTGGCAGCATTTGTTGTTGTTACAAACTTAGAGAAACTACCAAGCGTATTTAGCTTAATTATTAATAGCGCATTTGGTTGGCAAGAAGCGGCAAGTGGTGGTGTTGCTTACGCAATCGCACAAGCTATGAAAGCAGGTATCGCGAGGGGGTTATTCTCAAATGAAGCCGGTATGGGTAGTGCCGCTAATATAGCTGCAAGTGCAACACCAAACCCGAATCATCCTGCGTCTCAGGGTTTTATCCAAATGTTTGGTGTATTTGTGGATACATTAGTGATTTGTACCGCAACAGCAGCAATTATTTTACTATCAGGTGATATTGCAACACAGGGAGACGGTATTTCTTTAACTATCATGGCGCTGCAATCTCATGTTGGCCAATGGGCTGGTGCATTTATCGCAGGCTCAATTTTACTGTTCTGTTTTACTTCTATTATTGCAAACTACTCTTATGCTGAATCTAACATTCTATTTTTAAGTAAAAATAAAACACATTTTCTAACACCTTTTAGATTATGTGTTGTAGGCATGGTGATGTTTGGTGCGATTGCAAAAATTGATATTGTTTGGAACTTAGCTGATGCGTCAATGGGGTTAATGGCTTTAGTCAATTTAGTAGCATTAGTCTTATTATCTAATTTAGCAATTAAGGTAATAAAGCACTATTTAGCACAAAAACGCGCAGGAGAAGAGCCTAGTTTTAAAGCAAGTGACTTCCCTCAACTTAAAGGAAAGGTTGAAAAAGGTATTTGGGAATAATTTGATGGTATTACCAACTTTGCTTAATTTTAGGGTTGGTAATACTTACTTTTTTTGCTAGAAAAGTTATATTGATGTAAAATTTTTGCAATTGATATATTACCAAAAAACGCAATATAAATATCCTTTCGCCCAAGTAACAATTCTTTACGATTAAAACCATTGCTATTTTATACAGTCAGTTTAAATTACTAGCAGATAATTCCAATATAAGAATACTGAATACGCTATG
>Ga0209395_1000857_pt1 | contig 43993 bp, 50 predicted proteins | sample GOMGulsemesocosm_3_FD_184635 | JGI IMG/M metagenome (GOLD analysis project Ga0209395, IMG submission 184635) | Methane-oxidizing microbial communities from mesocosms in the Gulf of Mexico - GOM9D Gulf of Mexico (SPAdes) (version 2) | ecosystem: Environmental > Aquatic > Marine > Cold seeps... | reverse complement strand
AGCAATGGCGAAAAATTATTCAGCAACGGATGCCTTACTTTCGTCAAATGCCGGCTGATCTGCAATTACAATTAAAGCAGCATATTCAAGTATTTCTAGCGGAAAAAAACTTTGAAGGCTGTAATGGAGTTGAGATAACGGATGAAATAAGAGTTACTATTGCGGCTCAGGCATGTTTATTATTACTAAATAGAAAAAGCAATTTTTACCCTAAATTGCAGACCATACTCGTATATCCTCGTGCTTTTATCAAAGAGCAACAAAATATGAATAAAGATGGTTTGCAGCAAACACAAAGGGTGGCACTTGCTGGTGAGTCATGGGAATTTGGTAAAGTGGTCTTGTCTTGGCAAGATACATTAGAGGGCGCGAAAATTACCGATGATGGTCGAAATGTAGTGATCCATGAATTTGCGCATCAGTTAGATCAAGAAAATGGTAAAGCCAATGGCGCGCCGATATTGGATAAAGAGCAAAGCTATAAATGTTGGGCGGACGTATTTTCTGCACAATTTGAGCAACTAAAGAGGCAGGCGAATACAGGCACTCCTTCGTTGTTTGATTATTATGGTGCGACTAATCCTGCCGAGTTTTTTGCTGTCGCCAGTGAGGTGTTTTTTGAGAAGTCTCAGCAGTTTCATCAGCAATCGCCAAAGCTTTACCGACAATTAACAAAGTATTACCAAGTTGATCCAATGCACTGGAATTAAAAATAATGCACTAAAAATTAATCTGCATTAAATAGATATTCAGGATCGACATTTTATAAAAAATCACGAAATTAGCTAAATAACATGCTGTTGAAGCTTTATAATAAGTGTAAACAGACAATCAATAGTTTCTGCTTTGCAAAGCAGATTTGCTTTAAACGGCGTAATACTTCATTTGGATAGCAATTATGAATATAGATAAATCGACAAAACGTATAGCAAAGAGAGTTAAAAAGGGTTTTCAAGGCTACCCACAAATATCGCTAGCCTATTTTGGTGCTTCAACGGATTGTGCAAGCGAAGTTGTCGTTGGTTTTACCTTAGAAGAAGGCGCTGACGTTCAAGAGCAAAAATTCACCAGTAAAGGTGACGCTAGAAAAGACGAAACGATTCAAACAACGTTATTAAAAGTGATTGAACGAGCTGATGCAAAAACAGTGTCAGAGGTTGAAGGGGTTACTTTGATTAAGTGATTAAGTGATTAAGTGATAATATAGGTATTAACCTTCTGCTAAGGTTATCAGATTAATTTTCCTATTCAGTTATAATATAAAGCCAGCATAATACGCTGGCCTTTTATTTAAGACGGTCATCTTATTCTAGGACGGGGTAGGGCTGTTCTAAAATACGTTTATTGCTGCTTAACAATAGTGCCTGATTTCATCACAAAGTCGACATCGAGTAATTCTTTAATATCGGTTAATGGACTACCATGCATGGCAATAATATCTGCTATTTTACCTATTTCTATGGTGCCTAAAGATTCACGTTTACCAATTAAGTCTGCCGCATTAACGGTGGCCGTTTTTAGAATATCTTGTGGTTTCATGCCGGCATTAAATAATTGATAGTAAATTATTCCGCTCCAAATGATGCCTTTGTAGCCCTCTAAAGCCAAGTGTTAACAGTTTGTTGTTTTTACTTGTTGTTTTTGTTGCAGTTTTTAGTGAGGTAGAATATTTTTTACTCGCTATTTCAGTTGAGCTGTTATTTTTCTCAACTGCTATTGGAGAAGTAGTAATAAACGGAGTTTTTCTATAGTACATGTTCATGGTTCGGTATCTACAAAGCTTTTCCATGCCTGTCATTACAAATTTCCCTTTGGTTCTACCGCTTTAACTTAGATCATTAATAGCACTGGAATTGGTCTTACACCTATAATAAATAAAAGGAAGTTGTATGAGAAGTATTAGAAAAATCCTAACGGTTGGCGTGCTTACATTTGGTTTGTTTGCCTGTGACGGTGACGACATAGATAAAGGAGCAGAACTAAATCTTACTATGAAGGTTACCCCCCCCATCACTCACTGAAATATTCGATCCTGCTACTGGAAATTTGATCTCTCGGACGAAAATTGGTTTTGGTTTTGAATCTGGCGCTCAAGCGTGTGTCCCAAGTTGTGCTAAGACCCTTAAAGAAGTGAAAGATGAAACAGGTGGTAAAGATATCTCAGAAGTAACAATTGATTCAAGCAAAAGCAACACGGCACTGATGCCAGGATCCACAATTCAGATGGTTGTAACTTTATCAAGGTTTGGAACACCTACTTATATGCATGTTTTTCAAGCTCATGAAAATAATGGTATTATTAGCTTTACCGATCCTGCCGCTGTTGATGCATGGGCAGAGCCGTACCTACATCTAACGCATGGTCTGAATCTAGAACTTAGCTATACCACGGCCGTTCATTTAGGCTTAAATACTGATGTACTTCAATTGCGTTTGGCCGGCAATGTAATCAAAACCGTTGCTAAAAGCCGCTGGCGTACAGAGGCTGATTTGCGTCCTATGGGGGATATCTATAAAGGTGGCTATTAAGCACCTAGCTAGTTATTGAATAAATAATGTTTGATGATGACAGCTTGCTCGAGACATGGTGTCGAGCAAGCTGACAAGTCGCCTCTATTTAAGTGGTCAAATAGTTTTAATTATAAATAGAGTTGAGTGAATGTGGAATAGTGGATGAGATATGGCGATAAAACTAAAAAATAAAATAGTGATTAAAGCAATTGAAAATCTAGGCGCATACTGGTGCCGCTTATACAGGAGAACTCTACTTATTTGTAGCCTGTTTCTGTCTTTGTCAGGTTGTATTTCACCTTATTCACCTTATACTCACAACAAATTAGGTGATTATCAGATTAGCCAGCGATTTAATATTCGGCCAATTTTTAAGGAATTTGTCCATTTTGATGTTTCACATTTAGGTGGAAAGAAGTTAGATAGCTGTTTAAAGTCAATAGTGTCATCAAAAGATGATAAAACAGACTTTGAAATATTAGTTCCCTGTGTATTCTTCGATAAATATGAGGTGTTTCTCCATTCATTTAATAGAGAAGGTAACAAGGTATATCAAAAAGTTATTCAAGCGTTGAGGCAACTTCCGACATTTTTTGACCAATATAGTCTTACTAATGGTGCTACCTATCAAGTTAGGCTACTTTTGTTACCTTACAATATGACCTATCACTATCAAGAGATGTATTTTCACCAGAATGAACCCAAAATATTAATTGGTGTAAACGTTGATTTTGACAAACCTGACTATGATAAGTTGATTAACGATGTGATTGCCACTTCTACCCATGAAACCCTGCATTTCTTTGATTTTGTAAATAAAGAAATAAGGCTAGATAAATTCGATAACCGATTCCAATTAGAATATTTTGGTTATTTAGCTCAATATTGTGCCAATATAGATTATATTCAAAAGGTTAAATTATCGACTATCGAGTTTCCATATACTTTTCAACATGAATTTTTTAATAATATCATCGATAGCACCTATGAAGATTTGGCGGTTGGGATGTATATTCATCCTCCAAGTGAAGAAGAACGAAGATCCCCTACGGCAAGTGAATTGGCTAATCTATTATTACAACGTGATGTTTTAAAAGTAATTGATGGTTCTCCTGAGTATAAATTAAACAACCAGCAAGCGATGCAGTTCAGCAAGTTTTGCCATGCAAAATTATCGAATTATTTGAGTAAACATTGAGATTAGATCAATCCTAGCTTGATTGTTTTTACTCTGCATCAAGACGTTATTTATACTATATCTAATGTAAATCAATTATCTTCACCAACAGGCTAATATCTACAGTTTCTCAACGGCTAGCCTATGTTATTTACCTCAATAGACCGCTCATGCCAAAAAACATATCGTGGACACGACTTACGTTAATGGCTGTTTTGGCTCAAAAGCGCTCATTCGTAGTGGAAGACTGAATTTGGACACCTAATTAGAGGTGTTATCATGCAGCTCATCAAACTTTAGGTGACACTATGACAAAAAGAACAATACCCATTTCGTTCCCGAATTCAGACTTGAATGTGCTCAATTGGACGTTGATGAAGGCTGTTCAGTAGTCGAAGTTTCACAGGCTATAAATGTCGGTAAATTATCACTCGATAAATGAGTTAGTCAGTTATAAAACGAACGTAATGGTATCACGAACAAAGCTATGCCATTTTCACCAGACCAATTGAAAATTCGTGAACTAAAACAGTGTCAGAGGTTGAAGGCCTTACTTTGATTAAGTGATGAAGAGGATAATAAGTATTAACCTTCTGCTAAGGTTATCAGATTAATCTTCCTATTCAGTCATAATATAAAGCCAGCATAATACGCTGGCCTTTTATTTAAGACGGTCATCTTGTTCTAGGACGAGGTAGGACTGTTCTAAAATACGTTTATTGCTGTTTAACAATAGTACCTGATTTCATCACAAAGTCGACATCGAGTAATTCTTTAATATCGGTTAACGGACTACCATGCATGGCAATAATATCTGCTATCTTACCTATTTCTATGGTGCCTAAAGATTCAGGTTTACCAATTAAGTCAGCAGCATTAACTGTTGCAGCTTTTAAAATATCTTGTGGTTTCATGCCGGCATTAAACATTAAAAGCGCTTCTTTGCCATTATTGCCATGTTTAGAAACCCCGCTATCGGTTCCATAAGCGATTTTAACGCCTGACTGATACGATCGCTTAAAGTTTGCAATCATATCTCCGCCGACTCGAATCGCCTTTGCACTAATCGCTGGCGACATAAAGTTAGTATTTTTAGCTAAACCGACCACAGTATCACCAGCCATTAGTGTTGGTACCAAATAAGCACCTGTTTTTTTGAACAGCGCAATACTTTCCTCGTTGGTATAGCTGCCATGTTCAATACTGTCGACACCTGCCCTTAATGCCGCGTTTATACCTGCTGCTGCATGCGCGTGGCTAGCTACTTTTCTACCTAATGCGTGAGCAGCGTCGATGACTTCTTTTAACTCGTCATCAGCCATTTGTTGACCTGTGCCTGTGTCAGTATCTGATAAAACACCGCCAGTAGACGTTATTTTTATAACGTCAGCACCAAATTTAATCGCACGGCGTGTAGCGCGACGACAATCATAAGGACCATCGCAGACCGTTTTTGCAGTATGCATTTCTAATAAAGCTGGGTTCATGCCATCTACGTCGCCATGTCCTCCGGTAACAGCAACATTACTGCCAGCGGCAATTATTCTCGGCCCTGATAAATACCCCTTAGCAATACCGTCACGCAGTGCATAACTTTGCTCGGGACTTCCGCCTAAGTCTCGCACAGTAGTAAAGCCTGCCATCAATGTTTTCTTAGCAAAATAGGCACTTTTAACTAATTTGTCAGACTCAGACATTCTTAGTTTTTGGCTGTCATTTTTAGGGCCTAATTCACCTTGCAAGTGTACATGCATATCCATTAAGCCAGGCATAACAAAGCTGTTTGATAAATCTACCAAGGTTGCATTTTTGTCTATTTTATTTATTGCAATAAAGCCATCTTTAACCTGAGTAATAATGCCATTTTCAATGACGATAGTCTGTGTAGATAAAGGTACTTCGCCAGGAACAGATAATACTTTACCTGCATGAATAACTTGGGTTTTTGCTTCAATTTGGGCTGAAGCTATTGTTGATAATGTTAAACCCAGCAGAGCAGAGACTTTCATTAATGATTTCATCATTTTCCTGTTTTTTTTTATTGATAACTAACCATATCAAGCTTAGTAACAAGGTGACATTTAAAGTCGTTATATTTAGGTAAACTATGATGGGAAAACAACAGGTAACTGTTCAGATAGATTGACGCTTATTAAATAGCGTTTAGATTAAATCTTGTTTTTGAGGTTCAATTTTTAATTTTTGTTTCAAAAGCTTTATTTAAGTTTTCTATGGTAAAAGGTAATTTATTGCTTGTCGCATGGCTAAACCTTTCAAAATTATAATGGTCTAGTTTTTTATCGTGTAAACGTTCTATGAATGCTCGATAGGAGGGCGTTAAATTTGATTCAAATATATTAACAATTTGGTGGCGTTTATTTTGGGGTAATTTATTGTCGTTGATGTCTTTAAGCATAACTAAAGACATAGCACCGAGTGAAACATGACCACCAAAAGACAAGTCTACGGGGTAGTGGGGATCTTCTATATCCCAATTTACACCACCAATTATTATTGAATGTGCTAGCTTTGACTCTATAACGGCCTGTTTAGCACCAAAGGCCATAGCGTCATTTGCGGCCCATATAATATCGATTCTGCTTCGTTTCAAAATACCCTTGACCTTTTGGTAGGCCTCCTTCTTTGACCAGTTAGCAACGATACTGTCAATGTAAGTTAACTGTTTATTGTTATCTAGTGCTTTTAATAACCCCTGCTCTCGTGCAAGCGATGCTTGGGTATTATAATCCCCTTGTAACGCCAGTAAGTTACGTTGATTTTTTACAGTAAGCTTTTTAGGGAGTGATTCATAAATTTGAACAAGGCCGTTAAGAAGGTTCTTACCAGCAATACTGTTGTTTGGAATTAAGCTACCACAAAACAAGGATTGTTCTTTTGCGGATAACAGGGCTGAATCTTTACTACTGAGAGTATTTAGTAACATAAATACAGGGATGTCGTGAGCAGTAATTTCTTTTATAAGTTGTAAAGCACTCTCCTTTTCATTGACTAAAATTACATAACTAGGTTTGTGAGCTAAAATTTGTTGTGCCTGTTTTTTCATCAATACATGGTTTCGATGAGCATAAAGAGTTACTAATTCAATATTAAGATCTTTGGCTGCGGCATTCATAAAACGGCTAACGTTAAGCCAAAAGTTACCCGAGGCATTTTCATCAGGGTTACCAGGATTTAGAAATACAACTTTAAATTTGTTGTTTTCACTAAGAGCTGAAAAGTGGGGAGTTATAAGCAGAATAGTAACTAAAAGCAATATTGTTTTATGCATAAACAGTTACTCTACTTAATAAAATTCACTGGTTAAATTATAGCGTAGTTTATCGTTGTAGTTTAAAAAAAACGTGCGAGTCACCATTATATTTTTTAAGTTAAAAGTTGATCTTATTATCGGAAAGGTATTTTTTAGCTAAAATTTTTTATTCAAAATTAACCGTCGTTTTATTTTTATAATGTTACCCAAAAATTGATTTCAAGCGCTCCTTAGCTATAGTCTATTCATAATATTAACTCAACGATATGTTTTAAGTTAATGATTAACAAGATGGAAGCTATATATTGTCTCTTAATACTCTGTCATTCAGACAAAAAATAACACTAGGGACTATCCTCCCGATATTAATGCTCATGATAATATCTTCAATCGTCTACCTGAGTATTCAGCGGCAAGACGAAACAACCCGTTGGGTTGATCATACCTATGAAGTTATTATTGGGGGAAACCAATTAATTAAGCTATTGGTTGATATGGAAACTGGGGAACGAGGTTTTTTGATCACCGGGAAAGAAAATTTTCTTGAGCCATATTATGCTGGAAGATTACTTTGGCAAGAAAAGTTACCTAAACTTAAGGAGTTAGTTTCAGACAATATAGAGCAAGTTCATCGATTAGAAAAAGTAGATCGCTTGCAAAAGCAATGGTTAGTTGATGCTGCTGAGCCTGAAATATTAGCAAAGATAAAAAGTGAACAGCTCCCTAATTCCCCAATGAATAATGTACGCGAGATGATCGAAAATGAAACGGGTAAAAAGATAATAGATAAAATTCGTAGTATCAAGACTGAATTTATTAACGTGGAAAATAGCTTGATGGAGCAAAGGACCCGTTTACAAAAAGAAGCTGTCGAATTTACTTTATTTATCATTATCTTTGGAACGTTATTTTCAATTATCTTTGTAAGTATATTCATATATATTCTTTCTAAAAAGGTTATTAATGATCTTACCTCTTTAACTTGTGGCGCTGAAGAAATAGAGAGAGGGAAGTTTAGTCACCAAATAATAGTTAGCTCTAAGGATGAGTTTTATTCACTTGCTTGTGCCTTTAATAAAATGAGCGAAACTTTGAATAATTCTATCATTACTATGAAAGTTGCAGTGCAATCAAAAGGGGATTTTCTTGCAAATATGTCTCATGAAATTCGTACACCTATAAGTGGTATTCTGGGGATGTTAACTTTACTGGAAGATACACCATTAAGTGATGAGCAGAATGAATATATAGAGAATATACGTGCGTGTGGTGATGGACTGCTTGTAGTCATAAACGATATTTTAGATATTTCTAAACTAGAAGCGGGTAAATTACATATTGAAATGTTGCCATTTGATTTTAGAAAAAATATAAATGAATGTTGTTACTTATTAGATGTGCAAGCGTCAAATAAGGGACTTAACATAATCTTAACTATTGATAGTGAAATACCAGATACCTTAATAGGTGATAAATTAAGAATTAGACAAATTTTACTTAATATTATTAATAATTCGATAAAATTTACCGATAAGGGGTCAATCAATTTATCTATTACGCTAATGTCGACATCTGCAGATAAGTACTTGTTATCTTTTGCTGTTATTGATCAAGGAATCGGTATTTCAGCTGATGATCAGAAAAAATTGTTCAAACCATTTTCTCAAGTAGATAACTCTACAGCAAGAAAATATGGCGGAACAGGTTTAGGTTTAATTATCTGTTCACAGCTGGTAAAGCAAATGGGAGGGGAAATATCGGTGGAAAGCGAGGAAGGACAAGGGAGTACTTTTACTTTTACTTTAGCGTTGTTGAAAGCCAAAAATATTCAGAAAACGTCATCATTATATCAAATAAGCCAATATTCAGTAGGCGAACATCTAGCAGATACCTATCCGGTAAAAATATTATTGGCCGAAGACAATAATATTAATCAAGCTATCGCTAAAAAACTTTTTCAAAAGCTTGGCTATAACATTGACTTAGCTAAAGATGGGATTGAAGCAGTAAAAGCTGTTAACGACGAAAGTTACGATATGGTTTTTATGGATATGCAAATGCCAAACATGGATGGTGTTACTGCAACAGCAACCATTATTAAAGAACACCCTGAAAATCACCCTTATATTGTCGCTATGACTGCTAATGTATTGCCACAAGATAAACAAAGGTGTTTTGATGCAGGTATGGTCGACTTCGTTGGAAAACCAGTTAAAATAGACCATATTATTAGAGCAATAGAGAAGTATGCTGACAGCGTGTAATAATAATTAATTTTAAACTTTAAAATATTATTACAGTGAAAACTGTTAAAGTGTTTTTTCAGAAACATTAGAATCCACTATTTCCTTTTTCTATAGACCTCCAAAGACCCCCTTATGCGTGTATTAAAATCGACCATTCACCCAGACATTAATAACATGTCTGCGAATACCTTTACCCGGAAAGCGACCCGTGCCATTGTGCTCAATGGCGAAAATATATTACTGCTTTATACCAAGCGATACCATGATTACAGTTTGCCAGGTGGCGGTATAGATGAAGGTGAAAGTAATATTGCTGGCTTAATTCGAGAATTAAAAGAAGAGACGGGCGCGCACAACGTAAAAAATATTGAAGAGTTTGGCTTATACGAAGAATTCAGGCCTTGGTATAAATCGGGCTTTGATATTATTCATATGGAGTCTTATTGTTACGTTTGCACAATAGACGAAGAATTACTTGAGCCTGAACTTGAGTCGCATGAAATACGCAATGGCATGCACCCTCTGTGGATGAACATCCATCAAGCAATTAGCCATAACGAAGATACGATAGCCAATAGCGAAAAAAAAGGGCTTTCTATTGAACGTGAAACCTTTTTATTAAAACGTATTGTTCGTGAACTATTAACTGATTGAAAAAACACCTAAATAACTATATAAGTGCATAAGGCACTTGTTTATAATTACTTATCTTCAGTGATAGTGAAATTTTTATAATGGATAATCCTCAGGCCTATTTATTGCTAACTACAGCCGTGAATAATTTGCTAAAAAAAAGTGACTTTCCTGCTTCTTTAACTATAGAGCAATGTGCTGCTTCATTGGCGATGAGTATGACCTCATTTCGTCGAAAACTGACCCAAGAAGAAACTAGCTATAAGCTGATCCAAGGTAAGTTTCTCAATGAATTATGCGTAAACGCTTTGCTAACTAAGCAGAGTAAGGTTGACGCATTAGCATTGAAGCTTGGTTATTCTGAAAGGGCAACTTTTGAACGTGCTTTTCGTCAGAAGTTTGGTGTTACACCTTCACAATTCAGAGAATTGTCTTTGCTTGGTAATGCTGAAGAAAGTCATCAAAAACTTACTGAAATAGCGAAGAACATGCCGCCAATGTCTAGTAGCTGCCGACAGTTACTTGAAGAAAAAGATCTTGGTCGTCTTGACTTACAAAGGACAGTTGAAATTGTTAATAAAGATGCTATTTTTTCTGCCCGCATTATGGGGCAAGCAAGTAAAGCTATATACGGCAAAACCCCTAAAGACTTAAAAGAGGCGATTAGCAGGAATTTAGGAGTTAATACTGTTGTTAATTTCGCTATTGTTTATGCAATGAAAGAAGCTCTGCAAGATCATGTTGAACAGGAAGTTATTGACCAATACAGTGCTGCATTTTTAATAGCACCAAAACTTTTTCAACACATCCGCAAGTCATTAAACTCAGATGTGAAATTTGATATAGCACTAACTGAGCAAGTGCTGATATTTTCATTGTTGGGGGTTTTTTTACTCAGCCATAAAAGTGCTTATAAGCATGAGCTGATGCTTTATTCTTTGCGTGGTATTGATGACCTACATTCATTAAACAAACATATTAGAGAGTCAATGGCGATTAGCATTTTTTCTTCGTCATCGTTAATGTTGTCGTTATGGCACATTGATGTCAGTTTGGTTAAGCAGCTTAACCATTTAGAGAAAGTCAGCCAATTAAAAGTGAAGGGGAGTGTGCAAGACGAGTTAGTACTTTTTATGCTTTCTTGTTTATATTTTTCAGCAGCGGGACATACCGACTTTAAGGAGTTAGAGCAAAAAGCTGAATTATTGAATATTAAAAATTTTATGGAAATTAAAACTTTATTTTTTCAAGATGCATAATCGTTTATTTATAAATTATAAGCTTCCTCAGCCGATAATAATTGGGGGCTAGCTACCAACTGAGGAAGTTATAAAAATTGCGAAAGGTTATTTTGCCTGTTTACGTTGACGTACAAACAATAAAGTTATTGCTGTTAAAAACAAAATAAACATTGAAGGCTCAGGTACTGAGGTTGTTTGCTTTAAAGATACGTTATCAATTAGACCACCTAAAGAATTTTCTCGACCAAATGAAGAAAAGCTTAAATTCATGGACTGTGCTTGTGCGGTAAATGACACCGATTGTAAAGCCCAGTTTGGTGTTAATCTACGCGTACTATCAGCAACTAAAATGGTATCCATATTAGTACTAAAATCGATAGCTGTATCATACCAATAAACATTTATACCATTGTCATTTCTTCTCTTGGTACGAGGTTTGTAATAAAACTCTAATAGGTACTCAGCTCCAATATTGAGTGAGCTTAAAGTTTGTGTCATTGCAGTATTTGATGCACCACGAGGGTGTGAGTCAAGTTCAACATGATGTTTGCCGTTTTGAGAACGTGTAACAATATTTTTCTGTAACTCTATGCCGTTACCATAAGAGGTTTTCCAGCCTGGTAAATGATCAAATACATCCCAGCCACGTCTTTTATTTTCGAAAGCATGCAAATTAGTCTTAAATACTGAGCCGACCGACGTTGAGTTATCAGAAAATGAGGTTTGCTCAAAGCTGCCGTTAATAATGAGTGATGCATTGCTAATAGTGCTTACAATAGTTAAAGAAACTGACAATAATATTTTATGAACAAACTTCGGCATTGATAATGGCTTAATTAAGGTATTGGGATGAAATTAAGTATACCTAGCTAGAAATTTGAAAATATGGCTAAACTGTCCAGTTTTCAATCATGGACGTTATTATTTAAAATTAACTGGGATTGTTTATCAGAGCTGTAGCGGACTAAATATAAGTTAAAATTGGAATTTTTAAAACTTCTCGCTTAAGCAGTTTTTCAGCAACTTGAGCGGAAATTTGATAAAACTCATTAACGTATTCTTGTGCATTTAAATACTCACGTATTTGTTTTTTTACTTGGCAGGGGTTGCTACATGCTAATGAAAATACTACGCGGTATTCGCCTGGCGACTTTTGTGAAAGTGCCTGTGCATATTCACTTGGCCTGTCTGGTGTACAACCTATTCTTATTACGTCTGAGAAAAAAGAGTGAGCCATTACATAAACATAGCCAGTAGATAGTGTGTTTTTTGTCATGCTTTAATAAACCTGCGTCGAAGTCAGCAAAATTTTTAAAGCACTTTATCTTATAAATAAAGTGCTGTCTTAAAATATTACTACACTTGCTTAGGCTATTTTTAAATAATCTTTGATTATTGCTGCGCCATTATCTGCTTGAATAGGTTTAAAAATAAACCCTGAAACGCCGCTTTCTTGGCATTCATCGACAAGCCCTTTATCTGTGACAGATGACAACATAACAACAGGAACATTTGAGCCACTAGCACGAATGTTCTTCAATGCTTCATTACCGTTCATTTCTGTCATCACTACATCCATAAAAAGAAAGTCTGGATTTTCATTTTTTACCGACGCTACAGCTGTAACACCGTCGTTTGCTTCGATGACATTTTCATAACCTAATCCCGCTAAAAAACGTCTCAATGCTTTTCTTATCATAGCGCTATCGTCAACGACTAATATCTTGCTGTTTAGTGGTAAAGGTTTATTGTGAGGGTTAGAAATACCTGAACTTTGCTCTCTTTCAACATTATTAGTTTGAAAATTAACATTGCGCACTAGTAAATTAAAGTAATATCTACCAACGCCTTCAACAGTAATAGGTACCGTGACTATTTCTTTCACGTCTTCTAAATACTTGTCCATGTCATTAAAGTTATGAATGAAAAAAGGGCTAGAGAAATCAAAGTTTAAGTTATTTCTGCTAAGCAAGTCAGTGGCACGACCAACAATGGTATTCCCCCATTCAGCTAAAGCATTACTGAGTTCTTCATTTATTTCTGTAAAGTCGTATTCTTCATCGAACATGTTTTGACAAACAGAGTTACCAATCGCAATCGCTGTTTCTGGATAATGATGCATCATTATCACTCCATCTAAGCAGCCTGTGATATTGGAACAAACGGCATACCCCTTAAAGCGAAAGTCTTCTACTTTATCCATAAATGTTTCGCTTGAATTACCCGATAAGCTGGTCATAGATTTTAAGCTAGCGATGGACTCGTTAATAAATGGATGTAATGTGACTTTATAAATTGTATCGATGGACATGGAATACCTGCATATATTATTTTTATTGTGCAAATAAACTACTAGAGCAAATAAGGTTTTGCAAGAAATTACGATTTAGCTTAACAAGGTTTTATTGTTTTATATTTTGCAAAATATTTATTATTAGCCAGATAATTATCACCTCTGGTGAAAAAACAACCAGAAAAAGTCAATATTAGGTAGGGAGATTAGAGTTATTACTGTATAATGCGCGACTTTATTTTGATGGTCTTAAATATCTACCTATTTTTGCTATCTTCACCATTGCTGGTTAACAATATTAGTTAGCATTACTTAGGAATATTTCTTTGATCACTACATCTAACATTACAATGCAATTTGGCGCAGAGCCGTTATTTGAAAACATCTCAGCTAAGTTTGGTAACGGTCACCGTTATGGTTTGATCGGCGCAAATGGCTGTGGCAAGTCTACATTTATGAAGATACTTAGTGGCGATCTTGTTCCAAGCTCTGGCAATGTATCGGTAAGCACGGGTAACAAAGTTAGTACTTTGGGCCAAGATCAATTCGCTTTCGAAGAACACAATGTTATTGATACTGTGATCATGGGAGATATGCCTTTATGGAAAGTAAAGCAAGAAAGAGACGCTATTTACGCACAAGCTGAAATGAGTGAAGCCGATGGTATGCGTGTTGGTGACTTAGAAAGTGAATTTGCTGAAATGGATGGTTATACCGCTGAAAGTCGTGCAGGCGAAATTTTATTAGAAGCGGGCATTGAAGAGTCTTTTCATTATGGTTCAATGCAACAAGTAGCTCCTGGTTGGAAACTACGTGTTCTACTTGCACAAGCCTTGTTTGCTAATCCAGATATTTTATTACTTGATGAACCTACCAATAACTTGGATATTCATACCATTAGTTGGTTAGAAACTGAATTGAACAAGCGAAAATGCACCATGATTATCATTTCTCATGATAGACATTTCCTTAACTCTGTCTGTACCCACATGGCAGATATTGATTACGGTGAATTACGTATTTACCCTGGTAATTACGAGTTTTACTTATCACAGTCAGCTTTATTACGTGAGCAATTGTTAGCAGGTAATGATAAAAAAGTTGCTGAAATCGCAGAACTACAAGACTTCGTTAACCGTTTTGGTGCTAATGCTTCTAAAGCGAAACAAGCAAGTTCTCGTGCTAAGAAAATGGATAAAATCAAACTGGATGATGTGAAGGCATCAAGCCGTATAACTCCTAAAATTGCTTTCGCCCCAGGTAAAAAAATGCACCGCCAGGCATTAGAACTTGAAAACTTAGGTCATGGTTTTGACGGCGAAACATTATTTGAAAACGGTGATTTATTACTAGAAGCCGGAGCCAAATTAGCTATTATCGGCGAAAACGGTGTTGGTAAAACGACTTTCCTCCGTTGCTTAATGAATGAATTTGATAACCACGAAGGCATTGTTAAATGGTCAGAAAATGCATCTGTTGGTTATTGCCCACAAGATAGTGGTTCATTTTTTGAAAACGACTTAACCTTGATGGAATGGATGTCTCAATGGCGTAGACCATGTCATAACGACTTAAGTGTTCGTGGCATGTTAGGACGTATGTTATTTACTGACGATGACGCAAATAAAAAAGCACGAAACTGTTCAGGTGGTGAAAAGAACCGTTTGTTATTTGGTCGTTTAATGATGGCTGATGTTAATGTATTAATCATGGACGAACCGACAAACCACATGGATATCGAAGCTATCGATGCATTAAATAATGCTCTTAAGGACTTCGAAGGTACGTTAATTTTTGTTAGTCATGACCGTGAGTTCGTTTCAAGCTTGGCAACACGTATTATCGATATTAAAGAGAAAAAGCTTATTGATTTCCAAGGCTCGTTAGACGAATACCTTGACAGCCAAATGCAGCTTCAAAAAAGAGCTTAATTCTTTTTAGCTTGTCTTGAGATTTAAAAACGTCTTCAATGACGTTTTTAAATCTGTAATTAAGCCATTTCATCACTATAGATTAATAAATGAGTTAGCCAGAGTTAAAAATTAGTACGCTATACTCATTATCCTTTAGAATATGACTCTTTCGTTATGTTCACTTCAACAACTATCCCTAGGCCTACACATGATAAACAATGATATTCTTCGTCGAGTAACGACATTACTTAGTTTTGATGGCGAAAAAACACGCTCTGTATTTAAATTAAATAATTGTGAGATATCTGCTGATAAATTACTTAGTTTTTTCATAGAAAAAGATGAAGAAGATTATGTAGAATTACTTGATGTAGAGCTTGCAAGCTTCCTTAATGGTTTAATTGTAGATAAAAGAGGCGCGAAAGAAGGACCACAAGCCGTTGCAGAAACTACTTTAAGTAATAATGCTATTTTCAATAAACTGAAAATAGCCTTTTCTTTACAGGCCGACGATGTGATTGCTACGCTTGAGTTAGCTGAACTGAGTTTAACTAAGTATGAATTAAGCGCATTTTTTAGAAATGTGCATAATAAGCACTATAAAGACTGTAGTGATGCGGTATTGTCTGCTTTTATCAAAGGATTGAAGATACAACTTCAAGGATAATATGATGCCATTTTCGAAACTTGGATTAAGTACTCCGTTATTAAAGGCTATTGAAGAGTTAAATTATAGCGAGCCAACAGCTATTCAAAAAAAAGCAATTCCGGTTATTCTCTCCGGAAAAAATCTTGTTGCAGCGGCACAAACCGGTACAGGTAAAACGGCTAGTTTTGTTTTACCTCTTCTTGAAAAGCTTAATACAGATCGAAAATTACGTGGCAAACGAATTCGTGCGCTTATTCTAACACCTACACGTGAATTAGCCGTTCAAGTAGAGCAAAGCATTCGTGACTATGGCAAACACCTAGAACTTAGCTCTATGGCAATGTATGGAGGCACTGACATTGAGCCACAAAAGCAAAAGCTAATTTGGGGTGTCGATATTATTGTAGCAACACCTGGGCGATTGCTTGATATGGCTCACCAACGTGCCTTACACTTTGATGAACTAGAAGTACTTGTTTTAGATGAAGCCGATAGAATGTTAGATATGGGCTTTATTGATGATATAAATAAAATAATTGAACGTTTACCGGTGCAACGACAAAATTTATTATTTTCAGCGACTATATCTGATGATGTTCGGGCTTTATCAAAAAGGACAATTAGCAATGCGACTGAAATTTCAATTGCTAAGAATAGTGCCTCGAAACCAAAAATTGACCAATGGTTGATAACTGTTGATAAAGGTAACAAATCAGCATTACTCAGTCATTTAATTAACGAACATAAATGGCAACAAGCGCTCATTTTTATCGAAACCAAACATGGTGCAGCGAAATTAGTAAGCCAGTTAGAAAAACGCGGTATAAATGCTGAGTCTATTCATGGTGGAAGAACGCAGGCGGTTAGAGAGCAAGTACTTAATGACTTTAAGGCAGGTAAAATTAAATTCCTAGTTGCTACAGGTATTGCATCACGCGGTCTTGATATCGACGAGCTTGTACGAGTGGTAAATTACGATTTACCAGATCAAGTTGATGACTATATACATCGCATTGGTCGAACGGGTCGAGCGGGAGCATCTGGTGAGGCAGTTTCGTTTGTTTCAAAAGATAACTTTAGAAACCTTTGCGCGATAGAAAGCCGCTTAGGGCATGTTATTAACCGTAAAGAGTTTGCGGGCTTCCCCGTTAAAAAAGTCGTTCCTATTTCTATTTTAAATTATGTTCCTAAAAACAAAAGATAAGCTATCATACCTACGTTTTATCAGTTAAGTATTGAGCCAAACAATAAATACTTAACTGACTATGTTTAACGTAACCAATCGGTTATATTAAATTTAATACTTTCCTTTTAATAAATTAATACAATTGTGCATATGTTACTAGATATCATACGAGCTATTTTATTTGTCGGTTTCCCCGTTGGGTTATTTAGTTTTTTAATGATTTATTTCTCTTACCAGAAAGGTTATCTATCGACTGATATTGAATTTAAAGATGCATTTAATAAAAACAACAATACCCAATCCTCGCTTTCTCGAAAGCACAAAAAAAGTCTATTATTTTTACACTCAAAATGGGTAACTTTTGGCGGGGGCTTTTATGGCTTAATTGCCTTATTAACTTTTATCATTATTGAATTAACTCAGTTTGTTACTTTTTTATTTAGTATTACTGGTTGGCAGGATATTGTTGCGTTATTTAGTTTTGGAACTTTGATTTCGATGATTATTGATTCAATTACTAACATGATTAAAGCTGTTTTTTGGTTTACTTATTGGCCTGGGAAGTTTGATACAGAAAATTTTCTTGTGTGGATTTTAATCGCTTACATCGGCTATCGTTTTGCTGCCAAATATGCGGTCAATTATATAACCTTCCAACGAAAGCAAATTAAAGATGAAGCACTTGAAGAGTAATTTACTAAAGCGTTTGTGACCATTTATTTAGCGTATTCAGTATAGTGACATTACAAGAGCTATAGCTAGTTTGATGTATTAGTGTGGAATTGGCTTTGTCGCGATATGGGGTAAAGTAGAAATATAATTAAGTAATATTGTTATGTTACGAGCTATTGTCTAGATTAAGTTATCGAGCTTTAATTGCGCTCTTTTGAGATTAGTCAAATCGACAACTTCAATCATTTCGCATTCATCCCTGACCATTTCAGCAATCTTACTTGGGTAATCGCGGCAATCTTCTGGGCGATCTAGATAGATAGCACAAGTGTATTTAATTTGTTCTGACGTTACTTGATTAGGCACTTTTTCTAGAAACGGGCATTGTGACAACTGCTCTCCAGTTTCAGGGTTAAACCAAATTTTATCTTTGTTAACATATTGATGAATCTGCGGCCTAAAAATTTCCCACATTTCAATGTCGTCAGCAGAGGCTTCAATACCGCCGTCACCGTATTTAATGCAACACTTTCCACATTGATTACAATCTTTCAAAAGGTGATGTACTCATTTTATTATTTACTGAGAATTATACCATGTAAGCTAATCAGTTATTAAGGGGATTGATAACCGATAGGGCTAGCATCAAACTCTTGATAATAGTTCTATGTATTTGTTGTATTTATGATACTTCAGAACATATAAAAAGATATACTGGCGAAATAAGCTAAAAGAGCAATAAGGTAAAAATAAAACAGTGAAAAAATCTATCTTAATAACTGGGTGTTCAAGTGGTATTGGTTTGGATGCTGCTTTAAGGTTGCAGCAGAGAGGTTATCAAGTGTTTGCCACAGCACGTAAACAAGCGGATGTCGTAACGCTTCAACAAAAAGGTTTACTTGCCTGCCAGCTTGACTTAAATGAACATACTAGCATAAATACAGCGCTTGCTTTTGTACTTGAAGAAACAGGTGGAACTTTAGATTTTCTCTTTAACAATGGAGCATATGGACAACCAGGAGCGTTAGAAGATTTATCATCACAAGCATTAAAAGCTCAATTCGAGACTAATGTATTTGGTTGGCATGAATTAACCAAGCGAGTTATTCCTATAATGCGTAAACAAGGACATGGTCGAATTATTCAATGTAGCTCAGTTTTAGGCTTTGTTTCTATGGCCTATCGTGGTGCTTATAATGCATCTAAATATGCACTTGAAGGGTTAACAGATACACTTAGATTAGAATTGAAATCAGCAAATATTGAAGTGGTTTTATTGCAGCCGGGCCCTATTAATACCCAATTTCGTGCGAATGCATTAAGCGCTTTTCAAGAGCATATTGATAATGAGCACAGTGTGCATCAGGCTCAATACCAACAACAGATAGATAGATTATCTAGTAAAACTTCTAATGCTAAATTTACCTTGGAACCAAAAGATGTTACGAAAGCATTGATCCACGCACTAGAAAGTAAACGCCCTAAAATTAGATATAGAATTACAGTACCTACTAAACTATTTGCCGTTTTTAAGCGCCTATTACCAACACGTTGGTTAGATAGTATGCTCGCGAAAGGCTAATTTAACGAAAGATGATAAAAATAAATAATTAATACTCAGCCATTTTTAAAGGTAAACCTAATGAAAAAAACATCAAGCATAATTTGTACTCTATTATCAATAATTGCCAGTTTCAGCTTATTTGCAACAGACTTGAAAGTAGGGGATCAAGCGCCAAACTTTAATTTACAAGCAACTACCGGTGATTATTATCAACTTAGTGATTATAAGGGGGAGAAAGTCATTGTTTTAGCTTGGTATCCTATGGCTAATACCCGAGGTTGTACTATTGAATGTAAGTCGCTAGTTGAGAAAGGGCATTTAATTAGAGAGTATAAGGCGAGTTATTTTATGATCAGCGTTGACCCGTTAGATGATAATAGAAACTTCGCTAAAAAGACTAGGGCAGACTTTCCCATGTTAAGTGACCCAACGAAAGAGACTGCAAAAGCATATGATGTTTTAAATTTTGTGCGCGTTGCGAGTAGAGTGACTTTTTATATTTCGAAAGAAGGGAAGATATTAAAAATAGATGAGGATATAAACCCTAGAACAGCGGCTGAAGATATTGCAAAAAATTTGAAGTTATTAAAAGTTACGAGATCTTAATAAAATTAATAAGCCGGAGCAATTCCGGCTTATTTAAACTCAGCAGAGGGGGATGCCCCCGTTACATTTGTGATTGAATGTAGTTTTGTAATCCAATTTTATCAATCAAACCTAAGTGCTGTTCAAGCCAATAAATATGATCCATCTCAGTATCATCAAGTAAATCTTCAAGAATAGTTCGACTAATATAGTCTTGTTCTTGCTCACAAATGGCGATTATTTTACGCAGGCTTTCTGCAACAATACGCTCTGCTTCTAGATCGTTCATCAGCATTTCTTTAACATTAGTACCAATATTTATCTTTTCTCTAGATGCAGTATCTGCGTGACCTTCTAAAAATATAATTCGTTCAGCTAAGCGTTTCGCATGACCAAGTTCTTCTTCATATTCATGAGATAGTTTGTCATGGAGTTTATTTATTCCCCAGTCTTCGTATATTTTTGAGTGAGCTAAATATTGATCCATTGATGTTAATTCAAGGGTTAATTGCTTATTGAGTTGGTCGATAACTAACTGTTTACCTTGCATGTTAATCTTCCTCTATCATTGATTGCAGATAATTTTCAATGCCAATGTTTGTGATAAGCAGTTGTTGTGCTTCAATCCAATCAACATGTTCTTCTTCAGCATTTAGTCTATTTTCAAGTAGCTCTCTACTAATATAATCTTTTTCAGACTCACAAAGGGTAATAGCACCTCGTAAACTAGCAATGTGATCTGTTTCAAAGTCGAGGTCACACTGCAACATTTCAGCAGCATGCTCGCCTATTCTAAGTTTTGCTAATTGCTGTAAATTCGGAAGGCCTTCGAGAAAGAGAATTCTCTCGATAATATCATCAGCTTGCTTCATGTCTTTTATTGATTTTTTATAGGACTTTTCATCAAGCCCTTCTAACCCCCAATTTTTAAACATTCGAGCATGCAAGAAATATTGATTTATTGAACTTAGCTCTTGAGTGAGTATTTGATTTAACGCGGATATAATATTTATTTTACCTTTCATAAGGCCTCCATACTTAAATAAACTTCACTTAAATATAGGTTGCTTTAATGAAAGGAGAAAAGATTAAAAAAATCTATAAGAGAGCTTAATAGATTGATATTAAATAAGTAAATATGAATGATAATTACTTTTATTACGATTGGTTTTTTTTGGCTGAATTAAATAGAAAAGGGTGTCAAACTAAGCAACAGCAGGCTGTGCTTCAGCAATATTTATTAGCTTAGTGTTTAGTATGTTTTTTGCGCATGAACAGCATTGCCCACACTGATTACCAACGTTCAGTTCTTCAGAAATCATGCGCATAGTAGTCGCTCCATCATCAATGGCAGCTTCAATTTGAGTATCGGTAACGCCATTACAAATACATACGTACATAAGGTAAAACTCAGAAATCAATATTAGCGCTAATAGTAATCTAAATGATAATGATTATCAATAGCTTTGTTTGCTCTGAACTTTATGGAATTACTCTTTTATGTTTAATAAACTTACTATGTCTGCTTTTATGCTTTCAGGTTTAGTGGTAGGTGCATACCGCTTAACAACTTGGCCTTTTTTATTAATTAAAAACTTAGTGAAATTCCACTTGATACTTTTTGATCCAAAAATTCCAGGGGCTTGAGACTTTAAGAAAACAAACAGCGGGTGAGCGTTATCACCATTGACGTCAATTTTGTCAAATAAAGGAAACGTAACATTAAACCTTAAGTCACAAAACTGCTGAATTTCTTCGTTATTGCCTTTTTCTTGTTGCTTAAATTGATTACAAGGAAAAGCTAAAACCTCTAAGCCTTGCTCTTGAAGAGCTGCATATAATGACTGCAAACCTGCGTATTGTGGTGTGAAACCACAAGCACTCGCCGTGTTCACAATAAGCATAACTTTACCTTGAAAATTTTTTAGTTCAATATCTTCATTTTTGTTATTAAATGCGCTAAAGGGATAAACCGTTTCGGATGTTTTATTATTCATAGTAACCGCCATCTTTGAAAGTTAATTCGATTTGTCTAATGTTTTAAAATGGGACATATTCTACAGAAAATATGTCGTAATTCTGTTTTTAATAATTATCTATATGATTGGCATTTTGAGATTTTAACTCACAACTTTACTACATTGTTAGCGGTGGGAAAGTTGAAATCGTTGACTCATTATAAGTTTCTTGGTGTATTGGTGTTTAGGTTGATTCAGAATGTTTAAGGTATCGCCCATTTCCATGACTTGCCCATGACAAAGCACCATAATCTTATCACTGAAATGACGAACAATACCTAAATTATGCGAGATCAAAATATAGGCTAGGCCCATTTGCTGCTGTAAATCGAGTAAAAGATTGATCATCTGAGAGCGTAATGATGGGTCAAGTGAGGCAAGAGCTTCATCTAGGATAATTACTTGTGGCTTTAAAATAATGGCGCGCGCCAATGATATACGTTGTTTTTGTCCACCAGAGAACATATGTGGATAAAAGCTCATGTGCTCAGCCAGTAAACCTACTTTGTGCAGTGTCTCTCTTATTAACAGGCTACGCGCGTCTTCTGTTAAGTCCGTATTTAACTGTAAGGGTTCATCAAGTAATTGCCCGATAGTTAAACTTGGATTTAACGTTGTACCAGAGTCTTGAAAAATCATACGCACATGCTGACATCGTTGTTTAAAATTACCTGGTTGTAACGTTTGCCCATTTAGCTTTATATTGCCCGTTGAAGGGAGCTCTGCACCTACTAATAATTTGGCTAGTGTTGACTTTCCTGAACCTGTTTCACCAACTATAGCCAACGTTTGATGTGCATGAACGTCGAAAGAAATGGGTTCTAGAGCCGTGAATGATTGTTGATTGAACCAGTTTCGGCTTAATTTAAAAGTTTTACTTAAATTACTCACTTGTAACAAAGATGCCATATTAATAACTTTCCTTTAATGAGAAATGACAACTAAATTGATGGCCATGTGAATTCTTTACTTTGGGGGCAATAACACATTCCTGCTGTGCTCTCGGGCACCTTGGCCCTAACCGGCAGCCAATGGGTAAATGTTGCAAAATTGGAATACTTCCAGGCAATGCGGACAAACGAGACTTTGTCGGTAAACCAATATTAGCTTTTGGACTACTATCTACTAAAGCTCGGGTATAAGGGTGAAATGGTTGTTCGAATATTTGTTTGGTGGTGCCAGCTTCAACAAACTGCCCGCTATACATAACCGTGATGGTATTTGTCCAATGGGTTACATTTTCTAAATCATGGCTGATAAGTAATATTGACATGTTCTTAAGTTGATTCAAGCTCGCCAACAAACGGAATATTTGACCTTGATTAGTACTTTCCATTGCCGCAGTAGGTTCATCGGCAATTAATAAAATAGGGCGCTTAGCTAGCGCCATTGCTATCATCACACGTTGACAAAGCGCTTCAGTGAGTTGATGAGGATATTTAGTTAAACAAACTTTATGCGACTTAATACCCACTTTATGTAATAACCCGATAGCCGCTTCTTTACGCTGGTGGTTCTTTTGCCAAAAGTATCCGCTTAACTGATCACAATCAACAGCTTCAGCTAGCTGTTCTCCTATGGTCATTGTTGGATCTAAACAAGCCATAGGCTCTTGAAAAATCATTGCCACATCTTTGGTTATAATGGCCTTTCTTTCATCAAGTGTCATGCGCATTAAGTCTTGTCCACGCCAATGGAACCTGTCAGCATCTACTTGCCATTTGTCATCAAGCACACCAATAATAGCCTGAGCAAGTAACGACTTTCCTGAACCTGACTCGCCAACTAAGCCACGAACTTCACCTTCTTTCATGGTCAAACTTACCCTGTCAACGGCTAAAATAGGGTTTGTTTCTGACTTTAAAACTATCGATAAATTTCGAATATCTAGTAGGTTCATTAGGCTTCCTTACGCATTTTCAACGCGTGTCTCATACCTTCACCAACTAAATTAGTGGCTACAACTGAAAAAAGAATGGCTAAGCCTGGCAAATAAACTGTCCAAGGAGCGATATAAAATAAGTCGATACCGTTTTTTAGCATCGCGCCCCATTCAGGCATGGGAATTTGTGCACCTAAACCTAGGAAGCCTAATGCTGCAATATCTAAAATAGCTGCAGATTGTGCCAAAGTCGCTTGGCTAATTAATTTTTCAACAATATTAGGGAATACAGAATAGTGCAATATTCTCAACGAGCTCGCGCCATCGAGCCGAGAGGCTAATACATAATCTTTTTTAAACTCTTCTGTAACTGCATTACGCGTAATATGAACAAATTGTGGGATCAATACCATAATAATTGCCCATAAAGTATTGCTGAGACCTGGGCCCAAAATCGCAACAATAACGATGGCAAGCAATAAAGAAGGGATTGATAAGATGACATCTAAGAAATGGTTTAAAAAGCTTGATTTGATGCCTGAAGTCAATGCAGAAATAGAACCAATTACTACACCTATTACTAATGAAATGAGGACAACAATAAAACTGAGACCAAAAGTAAGAGAAGTCCCATGTATTAATCGCGATAACATGTCCCTACCTAAATTGTCAGTGCCAAGCAAAAAGCTCACATTACCATCGTCGTGCCAAGCAGGAGGTAGTAATAAAAAAGATAAATTATTTTCCACAGAGGTATAAGGAGTCAACAGTGGGGAAAAAATTGCGAGAAGGGTAAGGAATAAAAAACAACTAAAGCCAACCATCACCACAGGGGTCTGCTTAAAGTTATACCAAAGCTGCAATAACGGAGAAGGAAATTCTTCTTCTGAATATATTTTATCACGAGCCATGCTTGTTCTCTCTTGCTAATGGGTTGAGTGCAGCATAAATAAAGTCAGTTATTATGTGTACAACAAAAATAAAGCTCGACAGTGCGAGTAAACCACCATGAATGGCTGTGTAATCGCGTTGAGAAATACTTTCAATTAACCATCGTCCTATGCCAGGCCAGCTAAAAATAACTTCAGTCACCATAGCTAAAGTTACTAAATTGGCGAATTGTAAACCCACATCACGAATAACATGCACCATGGCATTACGTATCGCATGATGATAAATCATTTGCCAAAAGCTTAACCCCTTTGCTTTTGCTGCTCGAATATACTGACTGTCTAGAACATCCATCATAGCGGTTCGAGCTAAGCGTACGAAAATTGTAGCTGGAGCAAGAGCAATAACACAAGCAGGTAGAAAAATATGACTACTAGCATTTTGGAATGCTTGCCATTTATAAGGGCTGCTACTGATTAAAATATCAAAAAACTGAATACCAGTAACATGCTCAATTTCATACAGTAAGCTGATTTGTCCTGCAGATGGTAACCAACCCAATTGAATTGAAAAAATAAGAATAGCCAATAAACCTAACCAAAAGACAGGTATGGAATAGCCAATCATTGAAACACTTAAAATTACATTGTCAGCCATTTTTCGATGATAAATAGCAGCGATGAAACCAATAGGAATACCAACGGTCATAGCAAGCAATAATGCAACCAAGGAAAGCTCAATAGTTGCAGGTAAAAAACTAATAATCTCTGTACTTATCGGTTGTTGGCTTGCCATAGAAAGACCTAAGTCGCCATGGAAAAGTTTATCTATATATGCGAGGTATTGTTGAAAAATGTTATCGTGACTTTGGTATTGCTCTGCTAATAAAGCAAGTTGCTGTGTAGTTGCATTAATCTGACCTGAAATATTTATTAATTGTTCACCAGGGAATAAAAAACTCAAGCTAAAAGACAATAAGCTAAGTAAAAACATAGTGAAAATGAATAAATTTAAGCGGCGTAAGCTAAATATCAGCATATTAGTTTTTACTTACCTCGCTAAAGTCAATACCACCAAACGGGGAGAGTAACTTACCCGAGACATTACTATGTCTCGCTTGAAACCTTTTTGAATGGGCAATTGGAATTAACGGTGTTTCTGTAGCAATAATCGCTAACGCTTTAGTATAAATGCGTTTGCGTTGAAGAATATTGGTTGTTTGCAACGCTTGGTGAGTTAAATTATCAAACTCTTCATTACACCAAAAAGTTCTATTATTACCACTTAAAGCGGCCGAACAACTTAATAATGGAGTAAAGAAATTATCAGGATCAGGGTGATCGGCTGACCAACCGAGCAATACACTTTGGTGTTCTCCTCTGGATAATAAATCTAGAAAAGTTCCCATATCAAGTGAATTTTCAATGACCACTTTAATGCCAATTTTCTTTAAATTTGCTTGAATCAATTTAGCCATGGTAACTGCGTCGGGGTTATAAGCTCGTTGTACTGGTAAGGCCCATAAGTTCATAGTGAAACCTTCAGGGAAACCTGCATCAGCCAGTAACACTTTGGCTTTCTCTATATCAAAAGGCTGCGGTAAAATACCTTTGTTATAAGCCCAAGAGGTTGTGGGCAATAAACTGTGTGCTATATCTGCTTTACCACGGTAAACCGTGTTGATAATTTCATTTTTATTTACGGAAAGCGCAATAGCTTGCCTAACCTTTATATTATTAAAAGGAGGCTTTTCGGTATTAAAACCTAAATAAGCTACGTTAAAAGAGGTTACTTCTTCGAGTTCTAATGCGGGTTTACTTTTTATTTTTTGATGGGCAATAGGAAAAGCTATAACATCACACTCTCCAGCGAGTAACTTTGTTAGTCTACCGGTATTACTTGGGGTGATATCAAAAATGAGTTGTTCAATGCTAATATTTTTTTGCCAATAATTTTCATGTGTTGCAAATCGTATATATGCACCTGCTCGGTATTCCTTTAACTTAAAAGGTCCTGTTCCAATAGGCGCAGTATCTATTTTTTGTTGTTGGTTTTTTTCGGCTAATTTATCTGCATATTCTTTAGATAAAATAACGGCAAAGTCACTTGCCAAATTCGCTAGAATCGAACTATCAGCATACTTGAATTTAAAGCGAACGGTGTAGTCATTAATTTTTTCAATACTATCGACAACTGTTGAAAAATTAACACTCTGAAAAAAAGGGTATTTTCCTCCAGAAACATGATGATAAGGATGATTAACCGATAATATTCTATTAAAGCTAAACAGAACATCATCCGCATTAAAGAAGCGCGTTGGGGTAAAGAAACTGGTTTTATGAAATGAAACATTTTTTCTGAGATAAAAGGTGATCATTTTGCCATCACGGGTTACATGCCATGATTTTGCTAATGAAGGTGCAATACTATTTCGTTCACCTTTATATGAAATTAAGCGGTTATAAAGTTGATTTGAAGTTGCATCAATTGTGGTGCCAGAAGAAACCGTTTGTGGGTTAAAGCTTTCAGGTGAACCTTCAGAACAATAAATAATACTGTTTTCACTTAACGAGTGTTTGTTGTTGCCATCACATGCGGCTACAAACCATAAACAAGAAAGTATAAATATCGAGTTTAATTGTTTTCGTTGGAAATACATCATCAACATATAACCTTGTTAGCCTTTTTCCATCGTATTTTCTAGCGAGTTGCTATCAAGTAAATTATATTTTTTGAGATAACCTCTTAATTGATGATAGGTCAGCTCAAGGGCATCCGCTGTTTTCTTTTGATTATACTGACAATTTTCTAAAGCTGATTGGATAAGTTCAATTTCGTAATCTTGCGACAACTCCTTTAAAGACAACGGGAATTCAATACTTTTTTGTATAGGCTTAATTTGTTGAACATTATCTTGAAGCTGTTCACCAGTGTTTTCAGTCGAAGATGCTATTGGAGAAGGCGTAGCTACTCGGTCTTGGGTTTTAATACGCTGTAATGGTCTGTAAGGTGACTCGAAAGGGTCAATCACTAAGTCATGTACTGGTAAATGTGGATTATTACAACGATAAACACTCCGTTCGACAACGTTTTTCAATTCGCGAATATTACCTGGCCAATGGTAATCAAGCATCGAGCGTTTTGCTTTTTCAGTAAAGCCGCTAAATAATTCGAATTCCAATTCGCGAGCCATATTAATGGCAAAACTTTCTGCCAACATTAAAATATCATCAATGCGCTCTCTTAATGGAGGCAATGTTATTACATCAAAAGCTAAGCGGTCGAGCAAGTCGGCTCTAAACTCACCCGAATCAGCTAATGAAGGTAAGTCTTCATTAGTTGCAGCGATTAATCGAACATTGGTCTTAATCGTTCGAGAACCACCAACACGTTCAAATTCTCCGTACTCAACAACCCTTAGAAGCTTCTCTTGAATAAGGCCAGAAGTGTTAGCTATTTCATCAAGAAATAAAGTGCCATTATCCGCACGCTCAAATCGACCCTCATGGCGTTTACTTGCTCCAGTGAATGCTCCACTGTCATAACCAAAAAGTTCGGTTTCTAATAAGTTCTCGTTTAATGCCGCACAATTTAGCTTTAAATAACTTTGATCCCAGCGCTTGGATAGGTAATGAAGTCGTGCTGCAATAAGCTCTTTACCTGTTCCGCGTTCGCCGATAATTAGCACAGGTTTACTTAAAGGGGCTATTTGAGAAATTTGCTCTAAAACTTCAAGGAAATTATTTGCTTGGCCAAGAAGGTTATCTTTTTGGTTAAAACGAGACATTACTGAACCTAATAAATGGTTTATTTCACTAACAAATAGTGTATTTTATTACTCATTAGTATTGAAGTGTTTTTTTTAAATATAATAAATGTATTTAAAACAGAGTATTAGGTGGTTAAAACCAACTTGGCTTAGAACATGAATAATATTTATTAGCAATTTTAAATAAAATAATTGAATGAGGAAGTAATTATGGGCATTTTTTCTAGATTTACAGACATTATAAATTCTAATATTAATAACCTTTTAGACAAAGCAGAAGATCCGGCAAAAATGGTGCGTTTGATCATTCAAGAAATGGAAGATACCTTAGTTGAGGTACGTTCAACGTCAGCTAAAACGCTAGCGGATAAAAAAGATTTAGCTCGCCAAGCTATGCGTTTTGAAAAAGATGAGCAACTTTGGCAAGAAAAAGCTGAGTTAGCATTAAGTAAGGGCCGTGAAGATTTAGCAAGAGCAGCATTAATGGAAAAGAAAAAGTGTGCTGAAAATGCGGCGTCTTTAGTCGACGAACTAGCAAATGTCGATGACCACATCTCGAAGTTACAGGATGAAATATCGCAACTACAAGAAAAGCTCGCTGATGCTAAAGCACGTCAAAAAGCAATTATCATGCGAGAAAAAACAGCGAGTTCGCGTTTAAAAGTGAAAAAGAATATTGATAGTGATCGTGTTAATGACGCTCTTAGTCGTTTCGATAGCTATGAAAGAAAAATTGATGATATTGAAGCACAAGTTGAATCATTCGATATGGGTAGCAAGACTTTAGCGGATGAAATCGCCGATTTAGAAAATGATGCAAATATTGATGATGAATTAGCGCAATTAAAGGCTAAAATGAAATCAGATAAAAAAACAAAATAGTCAATATTACGTATTAGATAAATATTAAGGAGAGTCTTGTGGAAGAACTTATTATGGTTCCCGTCATCATTTTTATGTTACTAGTAGCCCCTATTTGGTTGGTATTACATTATCGTAGTAAACGTCAAATTAGTCAGGGGTTTAGTGAAGAAGAATACACTCAATTATCTGATCTTTCAGAATTAGCTGACAAAATGACTGATAGAATAAAAACCCTTGAAGCTATTTTAGATGCGGAGACGCCTGAATGGAGGAGTAAAGTATGAAAACCAACCGCCGTGGTGAGTTATACAGAAACGCTAGCCAAGGAAAAATTGCCGGAGTTTGTGCAGGGTTAGCTGATTACTTCGGTTGGGAAACATGGTTAGTACGAATTTTGGTTGTTTCAGGTGTACTACTCGGGATGGGGTGGTTTATTGTTATTTATATTGCAGCTTGGTTTATTTTAGATAAAAAACCTGGCGCTCTGAATAAAAAGAGTCAGCAAGAGCAATCACAATATGCAACCAAAACTAACCAATCAGACGATAACCTTTCATCAGAATCAATAAAGGTGAAATCTCGAATATGGCAAGCAGGAGAGCCTCCTAAACAGGCATTTCATGATATAAGACGAAAATTTAAGTCACTGGAAAAAGAGTTACGACAAATTGAGCATTATGTTACCTCCCCAGAATTTACAGTATCGAGAGAAATCAACAAACTATAACCATTAATAAAAAGCGGCTTTAGCCGCTTTTTTTATTGTTAAATTAATTAGTATGTAATTAATCACTTGTTTTTATATTTAAATATAACCATGTAATATATTAATATTAGGTAAGTTTTAGTTTTAGATTAACTATCATTCCAAGAGAGCTCATGGCATTCATCAATAAAAAAAAGCTTAATAAATTTAAACAAAAAGCTAATGATCTACTTAACCGAACGCTTGACCAACACGTCACACTTGCAGTAACCGGGCTCAGTCGTAGCGGAAAAACAGCTTTCATCACATCTTTGGTTAACCAGCTTGTCAATGAAGGAAGCAATTCTCAGTTAAGCTTTTTTAACGTTGTCCATCAAGGACGCTTTATTGCAGCCAAACGAGTGCCACAAAAGCATTTGCATATTAGCCGTTTCGAATATGACGGCGCTATGTCTGCTTTTTCACTGGCTGAACCTAAATGGCCAGAGCCAACTCACGGCATTAGTGAAATGCGTTTAGCTGTTCGTTACAAACCCAAAGATTCGTTGCTGAAATATGCAAGTGATGTTGCTACTTTATATGTAGATATAACGGATTACCCTGGTGAATGGTTACTTGATTTACCTATGTTGAATCAAACATTCGAAGAGTGGTCAAAACAAACAAGTGCTTTGTTATCTGTTGCGCCAAGGGAGGATGTTTCTAAAGCCTTTATTGACAAAGTGAATGCAATGGACCCTTTTGAAACTGTCGATGAACAAGTACTTGCTGATATTTCTCAAGAATACACAAAATTACTTTTACATTTTCGACATAAATTAGGCATGTCTGTTATCCAGCCTGGGCGCTTTATCTTGCCTGGCGAATTAGAAGACGCCCCGATATTACAGTTTTTTCCGTTCACAAATTTTGACAAACTTGACAAAGAAGCATATCAAAATGCCAGTGACGAAAGTTTTATTGGCATGTTAAGAGCTAGATATATTGCATATAAAGAACGAGTGGTTAAAGTTTTTTATAAAGAACACTTTACACATTTTGATCGACAAATTGTACTTGCAGATTGTTTAACGCCTTTGAACAATGGGCCAGAAAGTTTTGCTGATTTGAAAATGGCAATGACGATGATCATGCAAAGTTTTAGTTATGGTCAAAGCAGTTTGTTTTCTCGGTTATTCTCTCCGAAAATTGACAAGTTATTATTTGCAGCCACTAAAGCGGATCATGTTACACCAGAGCAACATAAAAATTTAGCCGCTTTGCTCGATCAGCTAGTTTACCAAACACAACATCATCTTAATTATGATGTTATTAAAATGAAAACTTTGGCGCTTGCCTCGGTTAAAGCAACACTTGCAGGTAAAAGCAATTATAAAGGGCAAACGATCCCTGTTATCAAGGGAAAGCGATCTGACAATCATGAACAGATAACTGTTTTCCCTGGTACTGTACCTAATAAGTTACCAGAGCAAGAGTTTTGGCAAAAAGAAGCGTTTAGCTATATTAAATTTTTACCTTTTGACTCAATAGGGCAACATGAGTGTTTACCACATTTAAGAATGGATCAAGTTATGCAATTTTTGCTTGGAGATAAAATGAAATGAGTGAATTTGACGAGAAATATCAACAACAGATCCTCTTTGAAAATGATGAGTTGAAGACTGATAATAAAGATGGACCAGTAGGGGGCCAACAAATTATTGTCGGTAATGAAGACTGGCAAGAAGAAATGCCAATATCTAGTGCAGAGTACTCTTTGCTTGATAATAAACTAACAGAAAAACGTAAACCTCGATGGCTTTGGCGGGGGATTACAGGTGTATTTTCTGTCGTAGTTGCTATTGAAACGTTTTACTTTTTTCAACAAGGATTCGCTCAATCTCCTATTTTAGCAACCATGTACGGTGTTTTACTTGTTGGGCTCTCTGGCATTGTCGGCTCAACAGCATGGCGTGAATATTCTGCATTAAGGCAATTTAAACGTCAGCAAAAAACACAGAATAAGGCCAAAGGTATAATTACTCCTGAACTTGGAAGTGTCAATAAAATTGACGCTAAAAGCTTATGCGAAGATATTTCAGCAAATTTACCTTGTGACTTAATGTCTGAACATGAACAAAATTGGCAACAGCTAATTAAAGATGAATATAGCGATGAGGAATTGCTCAAACTTTATTCTCGGGAGGTCTTGGTTGTTGCTGATGAAAAAGCCTTAGATGAAGTTGCAAAATTTTCAACCGAGGCTGTAGTTTTGGTAGCATTAAGCCCAATTGCTTTAGTTGATATGCTATTGATGTTTTGGCGAAACCTGAGAATGATCGACAAAATTGCAGGTCTTTATGGTTTAAGGATTGGGTACTGGAGCCGTATTAAACTGATTAAGCAAGTCTTCGTTAATATGGCTTATGCAGGGGCAAGTGAGTTAGTGATAGATTTAGGTGCTGATTTAGTTGGCGCAGAGTTACTTGGAAAACTATCTGCTCGTATGGCGCAAGGACTCGGAGCTGGAATGTTAACAGCGAGATTAGGCATCCAAACAATAAAATTGTGTCGACCAATACCTTTTGAAGAAAACACCCCGAAAATAGCGCAAGTGAGAAAGAAAATACTTGGACAGGTTAAGTCTCTACTTGTTAAATAAATGAATGTAATAATAATTTGAATACACTGCTTGAATATCTATGTGATTTTAAAGCAGTTTGTTATTTTGTTTACGTTAATGTAATTGTTTCTATACGCTATTTGTTTCTGTACAAAAAGTAGCCGATGGTCGTTACGTGCTTTTCACTCCATGCATGTTTTATTATCAATACAGCTAATGTGGCAGCAGCAATGTGGTCCACGCATAATCAAAACAAGGTAATATCATGGCAAAGGCGACGAAATATATTTCGAAAGTTGCTGACGAAAATGGCTTTATTCAATGGACAGATGAAGAAAATAGCGTTTGGCAAGAGCTTATTTCACGACAGTTAAAATGCGTTGAAGAAAAGGCATGTGACGAATACAAGTTAGGCTCTAAATTATTAAATTTACCACAAAATCGTGTTCCGCAGCTTGATGAAGTGAGTAAAGTTTTAAAAGAAACTACTGGCTGGCAATGTGAGCCAGTACCAGCTCTAATTGGCTTTGGAGCATTTTTTAAGCTTCTTTCAGAGAAAAAATTTCCTGTAGCGACTTTTATTCGCACGAGAGATGAACTCGATTATTTGCAAGAACCGGATATATTTCATGAAATATTCGGTCATTGCCCTTTGTTGACCAATCAATCATTTGCTGATTACACTGAAGCTTATGGGAAGATGGGATTAAACGCGACGAAAGAGCAACGAATTTTCTTAGCTCGTTTATATTGGTTCACCGTTGAATTTGGTCTTCTTGATACACCTGAAGGCGTTAAAATTTATGGTGGTGGTATTTTATCTTCACCAAGCGAAACACATCATGCGACAGAAAGTGAAGATGTTGTTCGTGAAAAACTGGATATTCTTGACGTATTAAGAACGCCTTATAGAATTGATATCATGCAACCAATTTATTACACACTTGAAAAAGTAAGTGATTTAGACAAACTAAGAAAGCATGAAATATCTGAAATTATGGAAATGGTTGAACAAGCGCAGGCGTTAGGAATCTTTCCTGCTAGATTCCCTACAAAAGAAATTAAAAAAGTGAGTTAAGGAAATAGTATGACCGATCAATTATCTGTACAAAAGTGTGAAGCATGCCAAGTCGGTGCGCCGCAAGTAAGTGATGAAGAATTACCGGCATTAATGTCGCAAATACCTGACTGGATCCCGGAAGTACGTGATGGCGTGATGATGCTTGAACGTGAATATAAGTTTAAGAACTATAAATTAGCGTGGGCATTTGCAAATAAAGTGTCAGAATTAGCAGAAGAAGAGTTTCATCACCCTGCCATTTTATTAGAGTGGGGAAAAGTTAAAATTACTTGGTGGACTCATGCTATTAAAGGGCTGCATCGCAATGACTTCATTTGTGCAGCAAAGACAGATAAGCTTTTGTAATATTTACTTACATTAGAAAATAACAGCCTCCTACCTCAGGGGGCTTTTTTTTGTTGTACAAATTAGTTTACAATGGTGCTAAGTCACCTATAGCTAGTAAAGGTAAGGTTAATGCGTTTAGAAATTGTCTGTCATGATCGAGTAGGTATTGCACAGGAAGTACTAGAGATATTTGTTGAACATAAAATCAACCTTCGAGGTATTGAACTAAAACAGCCGGGCGAGATTTTTATTAATATCCCCGATCTAGAGTTTAGTGAATTACAAACATTTATGCCGCAGTTGCGATTGATTGAGGGGGTTCTCGATGTTAAAACTACACCTTTCATGCCTTCAGAACGCGAACGTAATGAATTATCAACATTAATTAAAACATTCCCAGATCCTTTCATCTCTATTGATGCCAAAGGCGACATACGTATAACTAATACAGTTGCAGCCGGTATTATGGGTTGCAAAGGAGATGAAATTGTTGGTGACAACATCAGCAATTGGTTGAAAGGTTTTAATTTTAGCCGTTGGTTAGACTCAGATGAAGTTCTTGCACAGACTCGGCGTTTAAAATTTCAAGACGATGATTTTGTTGCAGATATAATGCCTATACATGTAACGGATGAAAGTGACGTACCTGTTTTAGCCGGAGCTGTATTGATTTTGAAATCAGAAGCTCGCCTTGGTCAACAAATCAGTGCTTTCAAACAAGCTAACGAGAACAACTTTGCTGGTATACAAGCAAGCAGTGGCTCAATGCGAAAAGTTATTCGAGAAGCTAAGCGTATGGCATTGCTCGACTCTTCAATGTTAATTGTTGGGGAGACGGGAACAGGCAAAGAATTGTTAGCTCACGCATGTCATGCAGCAAGTGATCGCAGCGATAAGGCGTTTATGACATTAAGTTGTGCTGCTTTACCTGATGATGCCGCTGAAACCGAACTTTTTGGCGAAGGCTCTAAGGAAGATGGAAAAGTTAAAACAGGCTTATTCGAGTCTGCTGATGGTGGCACAATCTTTCTTGACGAAGTCGGAGAGATGTCTCCAAAATTGCAAACAAAAGTTTTAAGAGTTATTCAAGACGGAATTTTTCGTCGAGTAAATGGTGAAGCTGAAATTAAGGTTAATGTAAGGATCATCAGTTCTACCAATTGCGATTTATTGAACATGGTCTCTACTGGAGAGTTTCGCGAAGATTTGTACTATAGACTGAATGTTCTGGGTTTGAATATCCCGTCATTACGTGACAGACGTTCGGATATTATTCCCCTAGCTGAATTTTTCATTGCTAAATTTGGCCAACGAATTGGCAAAACTAGTGTGACTATGTCAGATGATTGCCGAGATTTCATCGAACATTATCCATGGCCTGGTAATGTGCGACAGTTAGAAAATGTCTTAATTCGTGCCGTTTCATTAATGGAAGGCAGTGTTGTAATGACATCACATCTACAGTTACCAGCATATACTCGTGAACATGGTTATTTGGAACAAGAATTTGAAGGTACATTAGACGCAGCAGTTAAAAGTTTTGAAGCTGACTTATTACGTAAGTTATATCCTGCTTACCCAAGTACTCGACAGTTGGCGAAAAAACTAGGTTTAAGCCATACAGCAATAGCGAATAAACTACGTGAATACGATATCAATAAAAAAACCGTAAAAATATAAGAGATATATAATATGAAACTTTTTGGTTATTGGCGCTCTTCTGCAGCTTATAGAGTAAGAATCGCATTGCATTTAAAAGAAATCGCTTACGAATCTATAGCGGTACATCTTGTAAAAAATGGCGGTGAACAACATCACGATAAATATACAGAATTAAATCCAACACACTTAGTACCAACATTAGTTGATGATACTGAAGAAGGAGAGTTAATACTGAATCAGAGTATGGCTATTCTTGATTACCTTGATAATAAATATCCTCAATCACCTTTATACCCAGAAAGTGTTATTGATAAAGCAAAAGTACAGGCATTATCACTTGATATCGCTTGTGAGATTCATCCTGTAAATAATTTACGTGTCCAGCAGTATTTAGTAAAAGAACTGAATGTTGATGAAGCAAGCAAGCTCTCTTGGAGCCATCATTGGATGAACGTTGGATTTACTGCAATAGAAGAGCAACTTCAGAAAACTTCAGGTGATTATTGTTTTGGAAACCAAATTACCGTTGCTGATCTTTGCCTGGTACCGCAAGTCTATAACGCAAACCGTTTTAAGCTAGATATGACTCGTTTTCCATTAATAAATGCTATTGTTGAACGTTGTAACCAACTGCCAGCATTTATTAAAGCACTACCAGAAAATCAAGAAGACGCCGTTACTTAGCTGTGATTTGATCATAGGAAAAGTTAACAATTATTAAATTATCTAGGATCAACTATTTCTCTTGCAACTTGTTTAAAAACGGGTTGCAATAGTTTTAACATTAGATTTTACAAAAAGAACATTAGGTAACTATGGAAAATCAAAATCAAAATCAAACAGCCAAACAAACGTCTTGGGGCATTATTGCCGTTATTATTGTTATCGTAATTGCCGTTTCTGTTGGATTATATTTTTCAAGTAGCCCAATAAAAGAGCCTGTTGAAGTTATTAAGCCAGTTGTTGAAGCTGTCATTGAGCCTGAAATAATTCCCGAACCTGAAGTTGTTGAAGAGCCAGAAACGGCTCCTTTGCCAGTTGAAACGGTCGCTGAGCCAGAAGTTAAACCCGAAGTTTTATTACCTACATTGGATGAAAGTGATGCATGGATACAAGAAAAGCTTCCAAGTTTCACTTGGCGTAAAGAATTATTAAAGCTAGTTATTAATCAAGACATGATTAGACGCTTTGTGGTGTTTACCGATAACTTCTCTCAAGGAAATTTAGCTTATGAACATAGCCCATTAATAAAACCAAACACTAAGTTTTCAGCCAATGAAATAAAAACAGGGGCAAATAGTGACTGGCAGTGGGATGAAACAGCAACAAGGAGATTTACTCTTTACGTAGATTTATTAAGATCTTTTGATAGTGAAACCTTGGTACAGTATTATTTTGAAATGAAACCACTTATTGATCAAGCTTATACCGAACTAGGCTACCCAGAAGATGATTTTACCGATGTTCTTCATGATGCTATTACTCGTGTACTTGATATGGAAATTCCAAATGAATCGTTAGATTTAGTTCGCCCTAGTGTAATGTTTCGCTTTAAAGACGCTGAAATAGAGTCATTAGACGATAGTGATAAATTACTGTTACGCTTGGGTAAAGAAAACTTGTTAGTTATAAAGTCGGTTTTATTAGAAATTAATGAGCGATTAGCACGCCAACGTAAATAGTTTGTTTTATTTTCGCTAGTTTGACTAAAAAACAAGCGAACAAATTTATTTACATAACTAGCGCTTGCATCCCAAGCAATGTTTAGCGATAATTCGCGCCGTTGTTAAGACATACTTACAACTTCTATGGTGACCCTTTCGGTCCCCTCGCAATGATACTCTGTGAACTCGGCCAGATCCGGAAGGAAGCAACCGCAGCAGACGACTCATGTGCCGAGGTGTGGCTGCTTGGGTTGCCACCCAATCTCACTTTAGAATGCATCCTCATTTTTCATAACTTATATAACTCATTAAATTTCGAATGAATAATTTTCTGATGTGTTGTTTCCAGTTCATTCATCTATAAAGTTAGCAAATTACCGTTAGAAAAACGATATTGATGTATTCCCTTGGCTGACTTCAAAGAAAATTAGCTATTGTTTAAACTTGTTTGCATGTTTATATTGGTATCGGTTTAATAAGCATATTTTCAAGGACGAAATGACAACATCAGCGCCGGTAGCCCCAACAACGCAAACATCATCACTTTCACATACTTTTGATAACTTCGATCTTCAACCAGGTAAAATCGTCGACCTGGAGATTAATCACCCGTTGAAGTTTCGCATTAAAGTACCGTTAATCGGCTATGAAATGGGAAAGTATATTATTTTGAAATACCCTGTTTCGACAAGGACAAGTGCTTATCAAGACGTACTTGTTGAAGGTAATGTAGTAATTGCCCGTTATATTTTAGAAGGAGAGCATGGCGAATGCTTTGCTTTTCGTTCAACAATTAAACATGTAACACAATATCCTGAAAGTTTTATAATCTTGAATTATCCAAAACAAATTGAAAGCCGCCAATTACGTTTACAGCAACGAATAATTACTCATTTGCCAGCAAGTCTTATGGTTAATTCAGAAGGCGGTGAGCAAAAAAGTATTCGACTCAATGGTATGATTGCTGATATCTCAATTAAAGGCTGTGGCTTTGTCTTTAAAGCAGATAACACTAAGATAACGGTAAATAAAAGGGACGTACTTGTGTGTATTCAGCACCCAAGTACAGGTGAAATAAAAATAGCCGCCAAAGTGTGTAATAGCAGGAACGATCAAGGGAAAGTTAGTGTAGGTATTAAGTTCTTTGAAAACGATAAGCAAGTGAACAATTTACTTGAACACTTGTTTATTGATGATAATGTATTGTAAAGAAGTAGGGTAGGTTTATACGTTGTGAGTTTTCATGAACTCTAAAGCTTTACTAATAGCAACTTTAACATTACTTTCCATTTCAAATCGCTCTGAGGCTGGCAGGTAAAATGACATGTCAACCTCATGTCTAATGTAACGTGTAGGTAATTGATTCAAAACAACACAAGTTAAATCGGCAATAAAATCAACGTCATACTTTTCTTCTAGTTTTTGTGCGGCAAAATGTTGTACGACTAATTTCTCATAGTAATTATGAATGTCATCAGATATTCTCATTCTAACCCTCTTATTTGAATTATTTATATTCTTTGACCGATTGGTATTAATTTAAGATTAATGCGATATGAAGGAAAAAGCGAGCTTTTTAACATGCTTAACTTTGACTATCTAGGTTTTTCAGAAAGCTCAATTTGTCTCTCTATTTTTGAGATAGCTTGTCTGCAACGACCCAATCTTTGATGAAGAGCAAGAACCTCTGCAGCTATTTTGTTTAATTTACTCGGTGTTGCGGTAAGTCTTAGCTTCTCTCTATCTTCTAACATTACCTGCAAACGCCGCTCAAACTCGTGGTGTTCAGATAATTGTTGGTAAAGGGCCTGACTAGATTGAAATAACTGTTTAGCAGCTTTTTTATAACGGCGAGAGTTGATTGCATTTAAACGATACTGTGCTTCTTGGTGTATGCTTTTATTAGAGCGCAATGCATTAATTATTGCTGATATTTGCTGTTCAATTCCTTGCAATCTATTGTGAAATAGTTCTCTTTTTCCCTTTGATAATAAATTCGATAACTCTGTTGTTCTTCCACGAACTTCCTCTACATAAGGTTGTATTTTATCACTGTTGGTGACGAATAAACTTTCTGAAAAAACATTCTTGTCCTGTAGTAAGTAATGTGACTTTGTATGTTGATTTTCGTCATCTACTTGCTTGGCTTGTTGTGATAAGTCATTCAAAACCTGATAAATTCTTTCAAGTGATACATTCATATTTTATGGTGGAACCAGTTGAGTTTTATTGAGTTATCCAAGCATGATAAGCTAAATTAGCTGACATGAGAATAACCACAGAAATGAAAATAGGTCGGATGAATTGGTTACCTAGTTTAATTGCCCAGTTAGCTCCTATTGCAGAGCCAATCATGATAAAAATTCCCATTGAAATACCTATAGTGATATTGACATAACCTAAATAGAAAAAAGTTAATAAGCTGCAGAAGTTGCTGACAAAGTTTGTCGACCGCGCTAAACCGCTACTCAATAATATATTGATCTTATAGAGCATAGTTGAAGAAGCTGTCCAGAATGCTCCTGTTCCAGGGCCGGCAAAACCGTCATAAAAACCAAGGATAAGCCCCTGTGATATTTGTTTTGCTTTAAGTGTAAAGTTAACTAAAGGGAGGTTAGTGCTATTGATAGAAATAGTTTTCGACACCATAGTATAAAATGCTGTGATGATGATAAAGACAGGAATATACTTTTCTAAAAACTTTACACTTAAGTAACTTACCGTAATTGTACCTATAATTGCCCCTACGGCTGTAAAGATAACGGATAACCGCCAATAATACGGATTAAATAGTTTTTTCCGATAAAAAGTGATTGATGCTGTGAGTGAACCAAAAGATGCGGCAAGTTTGTTTGTTCCTAGAGCAACATGTGGAGGAAGGCCTGTTGTTAACAATGCAGGAATGGTCAACATTCCACCACCTCCAGCTATAGAATCAATTAATCCAGCGAGAAAAGCTACACTACACAAAATCAACCAAAGTTCTAAATCTAAAATAGGGTCTGTAAGCATCTATAAATGAGGGTTTGTTGTCTTTCGGCCTTAGATTGTAACACAATTTTTTTACAGCTAAAAATGTCATTTCTCCGTATTTTTTAATAAAAAGTACGAATAATTTTGTAAATAAATTTGACTTAGTACGAATGAATTAGTAAAACTAATAACAGCAAATATATTTACAAAAAATAGTGTTTCTTTTGTAAGCGGATATATCGTAAAAATCATCATGTGTAATAACATTTGATTTTTTCAATAATTCTTCTTATAAAATTGGCTTATTCGAGTAATTTGCTGGAATTAGCCGCCTTTTTTATGTACTTAGTTGACAGTAACCCTGTCGTCTGGGAATATTGCATGGTTTTATTCTAGAGAAATAAAAACTAAAATGGCAGATTATTAGATTTGCGTTAACATCTCCATGTTATCCACATTCAATAGCAATTGGTTGGGAACTATGTCCAAAATAAGAAATAAAAGCCTTATCGCTTCAACGATAATTGGCGCATTAGCATTAACAGCAAGCAACTTCGCTTCTGCAGATGCATTAACAGAACTACAAAAAGCAGAAGCAAAAACATTTAAAGCTTCTATAAAATCACAACAAAAAATCAGCAACATCTATGAGCAAACACTTACGCTTTTAGGTGATTATCGTATAACTGTTGATGAAGCTGAAACATTATCTCAGTATAATGACCACATTCAGTTAATGGTTAATGACCAGTTAGCAAACATAAAGTCTTTAGAAGACCAAATCGGTAGTATCGAAAAGACTAAACAAGGTATCGTTCCTCTAATGTACAAGATGATTGATACATTGGAAAAGTTTGTTGAACTTGATATCCCTGTAAACATTGAAAACCGTAAAGAGCGTGTTGCAAATTTACGTGACGTTATGGGACAGTCAGACGTTACAGTTTCTGAGCAATTTAGATTAGTACTTGAAGCTTATGAAATTGAAGCTAACTACGGTACTGTTTTTGCTGCTTATCAAGGTGAACTAGATCTAGGTGATCGCACGATTACTGCTGATTTCGTTCATATGGGTCGTGTGTCATTAGTTGCACAATCTCTAGATATGAAAAATGTTTGGGTTTGGAATAACGAAACTCGTGGTTGGGAAGCACTAGGTGATGAATATTTGAAACCTATTAAAGATGCTATTGCAATGGCTCGTAATCAATTACCTAAAAACTTAACTAAATTACCAATATTTGCAGCAGGAGCTAAATAATGAAAAAAATTATTAACTTTGTAATGCTTGCTGCTTCTATGACAGTAGCAACTTCAGCCGTAGCTAACGACTTAGATGATTTACTTAAACAAGTTAAAAACGATCGTATTTCTGAAGCTAAGCTTGATAAAAAGCGTGAAGCAGAGTTCAAATCTGCACGTGCTGACAAACAAGCTCTTTTAAATAAAGCTAAAAGAGAACTAGCAAATCAAAATGCTCGTAACGCACGTTTACTTAAAGAATACGCTGCTAACGATATTACTTTCGCGCAAAAGTCTATTGAACTAGACAATGCAACGGGTACTTTAGGCGAAATGTTCGGTGTAACTCGTGCCGCTGCTGCAGACGCTTATGGTCAAGTAGCGACGTCAATCGTGAGTGCTGAATTCCCTAATCGTGGTAAAGCTCTTGATGTTATCGCTAACTCTAAAAAGATCCCTGAACTTGATCAATTAGAAGAGTTATGGATTGCATTACAAACTGAAATGACTCAGTCAGGAAAAATTTCTAAGTTTAGTACTGAAGTAACTAGCTTAGATGGTTCAAGCTCTACGCAAACTGTTACGCGTATCGGTGCTTTCAACCTTGTTTCTGCTGACGGTTTCTTGAACTATAACGATGAAGTAGGTCAAGTACAGCCTTTAGCAAAACAGCCTGCAGGTTTCATATCTGATACTGCTGCTGAATTCTTTGGTGAAACATCTGGTCATCACCCATTATATGTAGATCCTTCGCGTGGCGGTATTTTAGCCTTAGAAACTCGTAAGAAAATTCTTATGGAGTTCTACCATGAAGGTGGCACAGTTGGTTATGCAATCACATTCTTATTATTGATTGGTTGTTTAATAGCTCTAGAACGTATGATCGTTTTAGGTACGGTTAGCTCTCGCATTAAAGCTCAAGAGAAGAACCTTGATCAACCAAACGACAATAATCCGTTAGGTCGCTTAATTAAAGTTTATCACGAAAACAAAAATGTTGACGCTGAAACACTTGAGTTAAAACTTGATGAAGCTATTTTACGTGAGACTCCAAAAGTTGACCGTGGTATCACATTAATCAAAATGTTCGCCGCTATTGCTCCGTTAATGGGTCTATTAGGTACGGTTATCGGTATGATTATGACTTTCCAAACGATTACCTTGTTTGGTACAGGTGACCCGAAAATTATGGCCGGCGATATCTCACTTGCCCTAGTTACAACAGCATTAGGTCTTATCTGTGCATTACCACTTATTCTTATCCACAGCATCGTTGCTGGTAAGAGTAAATCTGTATTGCAAAAGCTTGATGAGCAAAGCGCTGGCTTGATTGCTGCGATTGCTGAGAAGGAGTCTAAATAATGTTATTCCTGATAGAGCTTTGGGAATCTGTCAGGAGTTTTATTGCGACAGGTGGTAATGTTTTATACGTTGTTGCCTTCGCTCTCTTACTGATGTGGGTAATGATGATTGAACGCTATTGGTTCTTATCAAAAGTTTACCCTGCAATGAAAGACGATATCGTCAATCGTTGGGATGCACGCCAAGATACTACATCTTGGTATGCCCATCGAATTAGAGATACTTGGATCTCCGAAGCGACAGAATTACTAGAGCAACGCATGCTCACAATTAGAACCTTGGTGGCAATGTGTCCACTGATTGGATTGTTAGGTACAGTCACCGGTATGATTGGTGTGTTTGAGACAATGGCTCAACAAGGTACAGGTAATCCGCGTCTGATGGCTGCTGGTATATCAATGGCTACTATCCCGACTATGGCGGGAATGGTTGCTGCATTATCAGGAGTGTTTTTCAGTTCAAGGTTAGACGCTAAAGTTAAACTAGCAAAGGCTAAACTGGTTGACAGTTTACCTCATCACTAGAGAGATATTCGAATGGCACGTAAACGTATTCGTGAAGACGAAGAAGCAGTAATTGATATGACACCGATGCTAGACATCGTATTTATCATGCTGATCTTCTTCATTGTAACCACTTCATTTGTAAAAGAAGCTGGTATTGAAGTAAACAAACCTAAAGCGGCTAACCAAAGCAAGCAAAAATCAGCTAACATCTTTATTGCTGTTAGAGACAATGGTGAAATTTGGTTAGATAAACGTCGTGTTGATGTCGAGCGTATTGCAGCTAATATTGAAAAATTATTAGCAGAGCAGCCAACTGATGTTGTTATCATTCAAGCAGACAAAGATGCGAAACATGGCATTGTTGTTAAAGTGATGGATGCGATTAAAGATGCGGGCATAGATAGAATTTCTATTGCTGCAGCTAAGGGGTAGTTTATGGTTCGCTTTTTAGTATCATTACTACTAGGCGCAGCGGTAACTTTTGCACTATTTTCCTTTATGGC
>Ga0209395_1000853_pt1 | contig 44084 bp, 37 predicted proteins | sample GOMGulsemesocosm_3_FD_184635 | JGI IMG/M metagenome (GOLD analysis project Ga0209395, IMG submission 184635) | Methane-oxidizing microbial communities from mesocosms in the Gulf of Mexico - GOM9D Gulf of Mexico (SPAdes) (version 2) | ecosystem: Environmental > Aquatic > Marine > Cold seeps... | reverse complement strand
AGATTCAGTTTGTCGCTCAAAAATAGACATAAACATGGTATTAATTAGACCTAAACACACTAATAAATACATGATTACTGAAACAATTAATGTCGAATATTCAGTCATCGCCAACATACTACTCAATTGTGGTACTAATTCTTGCCAACTCAAGGTTTCCAACTGCTCTGTATTTAGCACAGTCCAAAATGCCAAGGTTTTATCATCAGCTTGATTAAGTTCTTGTAAACGTAATGCTATCTCATGAACACCATTAATATTTAATAACGTTTGCCCTTGCGATAAGTTAATAAAAGCCATGCCAATATCCATGGTTCTTTCATTAAAACTAAATAAACCTGAGACACGAAATAGCGCTTGAGATAAATCTCCTCCATGCGCCTCAGATACGGTTACAACTAACCTATCACCTAAACTAATTTCTAATAAATCAGCAAGTTGTTCACCTAATATTATTTCACCATCAACACCTGATAAGTAATCACCTTGAGTCATGGCAAGTTTTAACTTACTTACGCTAGCTTCTTTGTTTGCATCAACGCCATAAATAATAGCTGAGGCAACATTTTCAGAGGAAGAAGTCATAGCACCGGCAAGCACTCTAGGTGCATAAGCTTGAATTTCACTTACTGTATCAAGTTGCTGATAAAGCCTAGGGGTGTCTTTGATATACAAATCAATATCGTTTGCTTCCCTAAAACCTTTTTGATGAATTTGCCCTTCACCTAAAAATGTCTGGGTACTGATTTTTACCATAGTATTGACCATGCCGCGCACAAACGCATCGGTAAATAATATAGCGGTTAAACTACAAGAGATAAGTAAAACAGTTAATAACGTACGGCGAGTATTTCTAAAGATACTTCGCTTAGCAAGACGGGATACTAAACCAGTATTATTTCTGTGAGTATTTTGTTTGTTGGTTATTGTTAGCAGTGTTTGATTATTCATCATTAAACCGCCTGTAATGCTTTTAAAGGGGATATTTTGGCAGCTCTAATAGCGGGAATAAAACTAACTAATAACGTGCTGCTAATCACCACAATAGAAGGTAATAGCACCACAAACCAACTCACTTCACCAAGCATAGTATCGAAAATAATTCCGCCCATATCTATTGGTTCAGGCATGGGGATGCCACTACTTGCCAACCAAATACAGACGGGAAGGGCTAGTACTAAGCCAATTATGCAACTCACTATTGCCAGCACAAAAGACTCAAGCATTATTAGGTTAAAAACAGCCAAAGGCCTTGTTCCAATAGCCTTCAAAACACCAAACTCACGAGTACGCTCTAAAGTGCCCATCAAAATAGTATTTAGTACACCAATAGAAACGATAAAAATAATAATACCCATGGAAACATAACTGCCTTTTTTATCAGCCTGCATGCTGTTATAAAAAGAGGATTCAACCACTTGCCAAGGCTGTACTGATAAGTCGCTATTGCCAAGCTGCTGCTGAGTTTTCAGCGCAAAACCTCTAGCCTGATTTTGACTTGCCAAAATAATAGCTAATTCATGTACCTGACTTTTTTCACCAACTTGCATAGACAAAAATTCTCGCATTGCCGATAAACCAATATAAACATTCATTCTTTCATATGAGCTGGCATCACCAACAATGGCGGTAATTTCAAATATATCATTAGCAATTGAGCCATCAATCCCTTGAGAAATTAACACCAGTTCATCACCAATGTTAAGCTGTAAGTTTTTAGCTAGGCTAAAACCAATCATCGCAGGAAAGTATCCCTCATTACTACGTTGATTCGTCAGGTAACGTCCCGTTTTTATTTTATTTTTTAAACGAGTGGTTTGGGCTTCTCGTTGTGGATCAATACCAATAACTTGCGCGGGAAAAGTTTTATTTTTACCGTAAGCAAGTGAAGGGCCATAAATTCTAGGGGCCACACCTATCACATCTTCTTGTTGCTCAAGTTTGCTAATTAACTTATTTGCATGAGGGATGGTTTTATACAAGGAAGGACGTTCAAGATAGTTACCTCTATGAATTTGCACATGACCAGTATGATCTTGGGTGAATATATTAATAATATTGCTATAACTGCCCTCTGACATGGACAGTGTTAGACAAAGTAAAAAAAAGCCACCGCCCATACTTAAAAGCGTTAAGAGAGAGCGGCGACGATTACGTAAGATGTTTCGAAAAGCGAGCTTTAATATCAGCATAAGGTGTTACTTTTAAGTTGATGGTAAATGGATAGCTAAAAGCGCTTTTGTAAGTTGCGTAGTGTAAAAACATTATCACCAAGTTCAATATCAAATTCAGCTTCAACATATTCAATAACGGTCTTATGACCCGTCTTATTTAGCGGTATCATCGTCATTATTGCGGGCATTTTTTTACCATTAAAATCCCTAATATCACTAAATTCCATCGAACGTACTTTTACCCCTTTTTCATTAAAATAACTTTGCTCTATAGGCAGTAAGGTCTGTTGATTAACAATAAACTCGATTTTTCCCCAAACGGTTACAGTATTTTCTTTTGGGATTAAGGTTAACCGATAGTTGTCACCTTCGACTTTTTTAGATACTTCGTACTCTTTAACCAGTGAGACTTCACGTACTAAGTCATCATTAGTAAAATCTGATCCCATCCAAGAACCCATCATCATTGACGGTGGTACTTTTATTACCTTGTTAATTTTAGGGAAATAGTTCCACATTTCTTTATCTATTTTAAGGGTAGCAACACCACGATCTTTCCTCGGGGATAACACTCTGATAAAAGTATCATCCATACCACGCGTCCAGCTTTGCATCTCCAAGGTACGTTGCCAGTTTGGGGTGATGATTTGCATTTTCATGGTGGCAACAGAGCTCTTTGAACGAAATAATTCATCCATTTTTACTAATAATGCCGCGGCATCATCGTCGGCAAACACAGAGAAGGAAAGAGATAATAAACAAAGAGAAAAAAAGGTAGATAAAAGCAACTTCAACATAACCTAATCCTTAAGAGTTTTTGGGTGCTTAATACATAGAGTTACTATATCAAGTTAATTCATAAATCTTCAATGATATTAAGGATTTCTTACAATTATTAAACAATATATTTTATATAAAAAAACCAGCAAAAAGCTGGTTTTAGGATGAATATAATAAGTAACTAACTATTAGTTAATTTTAGCCAATATCTCTTCAAGTTTTGCTAAGTTTGTATATGAAATAACAAGCTTACCTTTGCCTTTAGTATTATGGCTAATAGCAACTTTCGCACCTAATTTTTCAGCTAATCCTTGCTCTAACTCGATAGTTTCAATCGCTTTTTCAACTTTTTCTTTTTCAGCAACGGGGTTTTGAATCTTTTTAATTAAACCTTCTGTTTCACGAACGGTTAGCTCTTTTGATGCTACTGTTTGTGCTGCTGAGGTTTGTAATTCACCTTCTAACGCCAATAAAGCACGGGCATGACCCATTTCAATATCACCATTTTCTAGTAGGGTTTTAACGTCTTCATTTAAGTTATTTAAGCGTAATAAATTACTTACTGTAGTACGAGACTTGCCTACTGCAGTAGCAACTTCTTGGTGGGTTAAATCAAACTCGGTTAACAAACGTTCCAAGGCTATCGCTTCTTCCATTGCATTCAGGTCTTCACGCTGAATGTTCTCAATTAAGGCAATAGCAACGGCTGACTCATCAGGTACGTTTTTTATCAAACAAGGGATCACATCAAGTTGTGCTAATTTAGCTGCGCGCCAACGGCGTTCACCAGCAATAATCTCATATTGATCATCGGAAACTAAACGTACAACGATAGGTTGAATAATACCTTGTGATTGAATAGATAATGATAATTCTTCAAGTGCTGTATCAGACATATCACGACGAGGCTGATATTTACCTGGTACTAACTGAGTTATGTTTAGCTTTTGTAGTTCACTCTCTGCCGCTTGTATTGTGTTACTGTTTTCAGCCAAATTAGCAGATATATCTTCTGAAGGTGCTGCTGGAATAGCAGGTGATAATAAAGCATCAAGACCGCGGCCTAAACGACTTGCACCTTTACGTTTTGCTGTACTCATAATTTTCCTTTTCGCTAATTGGCGATACTGGTCGTAGCTTGCTGGGCTTTTTTCGCGGAATCATTTTTACGTAAAACTTCACCAGCGAGCGCTAAATAAGCTTTAGATCCCGTCGACGATTTATCATAATACATGGCTGGCGTACCAAAACTTGGTGCTTCTGCTAAACGAACATTTCGAGGGATTACACTGCGATAAACCTTATCACCAAAATGTCGCTTTAATTGCTCAGATACATCATTAGCTAAGCGATTTCGAGGATCATACATAGTACGAAGTATGCCTTCAATATGTAATTTGTCATTTACCACAGAAGTTAACTTAGTAATGGTATCCATTAAAGCGGTTAAACCTTCTAAGGCATAATACTCACATTGCATTGGCACTAATACTGAATCAGCAGCGGTCATCGCATTAACGGTAAGCATATTCAATGACGGTGGGCAATCTATAATAATAAAGTCATAAAGATCTTTTACTGGCGCTAAAGCATTTTTTAAACGCTGTTCACGTGCATACACTTCCATCAATTTAATTTCTGCAGCGGTAACATCAGCATTAGCTGATATTAAGTGATAAAGACCTGACGTTTCTTTAACAACAACCTCTTCCACACTTTGTTCTTCAATCAATAATTCATAACACGTAGCATGAACATTATATTTATCGACACCACTTGCCATGGTGGCATTACCTTGGGGATCTAAATCGATTAATAAAACTTTACGCTTTGTTGCTGCCAATGAGGCAGCCAAATTAACCGCGGTTGTCGTTTTACCGACTCCACCTTTTTGGTTTGCAATTGCTATTATTTTTCCCACAAGCGCCTCTATTTTAATTTTATGCAGTTATTAGTTTACTAATAAGCTCCCAAAGGGCTAGTACCTAATAAAAGGCAAAGGCATATATGCTGCGTTATTGATCTTGATAAGGACGCTACATGGATGTAGCTTCTTAGATAATGCAGGAGCACATTATCCTGAATAACCATTATCATCAATCAATGCCTTGCCACTAAGCCTTTTAATTTTCGCTGAGTGGCCAATAACTTAATGGACTTGGTATTATTTCTAGTGCAACTTCTTCAATACCAGCACGTGACGTTCGCCAACTAGCTCAGGTACGGTAATTTTATGACTATCTACTAACGTAATATTTTCAGGTAATTGCGTGATCTCATCCTGAGGATATTGTCCTTTTAGTGCAAAGAATCGCCCTTGCTCTGTGGTAATTAAATGCTGACACCAGCTTACCATATCATTCAATGAAGAGAAGGCACGGCTCAACACACCATCAAAAGGTTGTTCACCTTGGTAATCTTCTACTCTTGTTTTAACGGGGGTAACATTAGTCAGTTTTAATTGAAAAACGACTTGTCTTAGAAAGGTAATACGTTTGCCTAAGCTATCTAATAAGACAAAACTTCTTTCTGGATATAAAATGGCTAAAGGTATACCTGGTAAGCCTGGTCCTGTACCCACATCAATAAAATGTTCACCTTTAAGTACTCCACCTACCATTAAACTATCCATAATGTGCTTAATAAGCATTTCACTAGGATCGCGAACAGAAGTGAGATTGTAGGCTTTATTCCATTTATTGAGTAATTCAACGTATTGAATAAGTAAGTCGATTTGTTCTTCGGATACAACAAGATCAGTTTTACTGATCAATGCCGATAATTGCTGTGTTAACGTCATTTTTTTTTAGACGAGCCGTACTAGTTAACGTTAAATTAAATGTTAATAGCGACTCGCCCCTACCTATATGCTTTTAGCCTAATTTGCGTAAAAGACCGTGTTTTTTTAAGTAGACTAATAATAGCGAAATTGCAGCCGGAGTAATACCAGAAATTCGAGAAGCTTTACCAATAGTTTCTGGGCGAGCATCTTTTAATTTAGCAACAACTTCATTAGACAGCCCTGAAATTTGTTGATAATCAAAGTCAGTTGGGATTTTAGTGTCTTCATGACGCTTTTTCTTGGCTATTTCATCAAGCTGTCTATCGATATAACCCGCATACTTAGTTTGAATTTCTATTTGCTCTGATGCTTGTTTATCTGTTAATGCAGGACCTAGGCCTTCAATTTTCATTAAATCATCATAATTTACTTCAGGACGACGAATTAACTCTTCTAAATTAGCTTCTTTACTCATCGGTGTTTTAAGTAAAGCATTAATTTGATCAATCTTTTGATGATCCTTTTGTACCCAAGTAGAGCGTAAACGTTGACGCTCAAGTTCAACGTTTTCCATTTTATCATTAAATCGCTTCCAACGAGCATCATCGACTAAACCAACCTTACGACCTCTCTCTGTTAAGCGAATATCTGCATTATCTTCACGAAGTAATAAACGGTATTCCGCACGAGAGGTGAACATACGATAAGGTTCTTTAGTACCTAAGGTAGCTAAATCATCAATAAGCACTCCCATATAGCCTTGATCACGACCTATGATGAACTCATCACGCTCTTTAACTCTATTGGCAGCATTGGTTGCGGCAATAAGCCCTTGTGCACCAGCTTCTTCATAACCGGTAGTACCATTAATTTGGCCAGCAAAATATAAGTTTTCAACAAACTTACTTTCCAGACTTTGCTTGAGATCGCGAGGATCGAAATAATCATATTCAATAGCATAACCAGGCCGAGTAATGAATGCGTTTTCAAAACCTTTAATTGAGCGTACTAAATTCATTTGAACATCAAAAGGTAAACTTGTTGAAATACCATTTGGGTAGACTTCATTCGTCGTTAAACCTTCTGGTTCAACAAATATTTGATGAGAAGACTTATCTGCAAAACGAGTAATTTTGTCTTCAATGGAAGGGCAGTATCTTGGACCTACTCCTTCAATAACACCGGTATACATGGGAGAACGATCTAGGCCATCACGAATATGTTGATGAGTTTCTTCGTTGGTATGAGTGATATAACAAGAAACTTGCTCAGGATGATCAGCTCGTGATCCCATAAAAGAAAAGACTGGACGTGGTGAGTCACCTGGCTGTTCTTCCATTACTGAAAAATCTAATGATCGTGCATCAAGCCTTGGTGGTGTTCCTGTCTTTAAACGATCCATTCTAAACGGCATATCACGCATTTTTGCTGCAAGATTCATACTAGCTGGATCACCTGCTCGTCCACCTTGGTAATTATTTAAACCAATGTGTATCTGTCCTGCAAGGAAAGTTCCCACGGTCAACACAACCGTTTTGCCTTTAAATTTAAGCCCCATTTGGGTTGATACACCAACCACACGATCGTTTTCTAAGATCAAGTCATCACAGGGTTGTTGGAAAATAGTTAGATTTTCTTGATTTTCCAGTACGTTACGTACAAAATTACGATATAGAATACGATCAGCCTGTGCACGAGTTGCACGTACTGCTGGACCTTTGCTGGAATTTAACGTTCTAAATTGAATGGCACTATGATCAATGGCCGTAGCCATCAATCCGCCAAGAGCATCTATTTCTTTAACCAAATGACCTTTACCAATACCGCCAATGGCCGGATTACATGACATTTGGCCTAAAGTGTCAATATTGTGAGTTAACAATAAAGTTTTGCAGCCCATACGTGCAGCAGCAAGTGAGGCTTCGGTTCCCGCATGACCACCACCAACAACAATTACGTCATAAGACTCTTGATACCACATAAATTCACAATCCTGCTTGGTTAAATTTCGTTAACATTTTATTTAAAAGAGATTGCTAAATTTGCAAGTCTCAAAAATGAGGGAACATATTTTACCGCTTTTTTCTCCACAAGGATACGATCAAATACGTAAAAAAGATCGGGTCAGATCCTTAATATATAAAAAGAGATCTTTAGAAAGATCTTATAGTTATTACTTATTAGGATCGTCTTTTTCTGTGGGTAAGTCACTTTTTCTTATATTTATTAGTAAGTAAAGGTAATGATAACTTTGTGATCAAACATTGATCAACCAGCAAATAAGCTTTGATCAAAAGGGCTAGTTATACACAGGCATATTTAAATCTAATTTAATCAACTGAATAATAATAGAAAATTAACCGGTTATTCACTATTTTATCCACATAGGTTTATTTTTAGATCGAAAACTGTGTATAACTTATGGGTAACTGATCGTGTTAGATCTAAAGTAGATCTATATTTACACGGATCCACTGTTGAGCAAGATCTTCTGGATCGATATCTTCAGACATATCAAAGGTCTTAATTGCTAGTAATTCATTGCAACCCTTTGAAAGTAAAGTGTTTGATATGTCTACCGCTGCTTTACAGAACGTATCGTAACTTGTATCACCGATCCCTATGGTTAAAAAGTTAACAGTGGATAGATCTTGATCACAATTACTTAGATCACTAACGAATTGCTTAATATTGTCAGGGTACTCACCAGCACCATGTGTTGAGGTACAAATGATCCAAAGAGGTTTTTTTTCTTGAGTGATGCTTGTTTTTTGTTCTATGTCGAGCGAGAAAGTATTATTAAAGATGCAATTAAAGTCCGGTTTTAGGTGGATATCAACATTGCGATCAAGTTCATTTAGGGTTTCTTCACAGGCTTCAGCAACATATTCTGTGCCACCAAGCATACTGCCAACAATGATTTGGATTGAGCTCATATGGGTCTCTTTTAAAAGGAAATAGCGTTATTTTTAACGATAATTAAAGCATTAGTATTGTAATACCTAAGTTATGAGCTGATAAGATAAAAATTTGAATAGTTTAATTAGCTTGATATATTTTAAGTGATTATTATTTGAATTATTCAAATAATAATCACTTAAAATATGATGAGGAATTACATATGAATCAGAATCTTATGTTGCTATCTGTATTGTTAGCTTTCACAGGTTTAAGTAATATTTTTGAAGAAAATTATACTAATAAACATTTTCGAGTGAAATAAGCAATTGCTACGTAGGTCATCAAAGAGCGAAAACAGAGTATTATACAACGGGTAAAGCGGAGGAATTAAAAGTTCTTCTTGCTAAGTTTATAGGAAAAGAACAAGTTGATGAGAGGATACTTTATTATAAACAGCGGCAATTGGACTCTCAGGTTGCTGCTGTCGGCGAATTTAGTCAAATGGTTCTGGTAATAAAAAAATACTGCTCCTCACTTGATGAAGAAGTTACCAAAGCATTAAAATAATTAAGTTATCTTTTTAAAAGCAGTCTAATAATTAAGTTAGACTGCTACTTTATTAGCGGGTTATTAAAACTATTTACCAATACAGAATGAGCTAAAGATCTTACCTAAAAGATCATCACTGGTGAATTCTCCCGTAATTTGATCTAACTCTTGCTGACAAATGCGCAACTCTTCAGCCAAGATTTCACCAGCTACATAAGACTCAAGTTGATCTAATCCGGTAAGTAAATGCTGATGGGTATTCTCTAATGCCACTAAATGACGTCTTCTTGCCATAAAGCCACCTTCGGTACTACCTTGGTAGCCCATTATTGTTTTTAAGTGTTCTTTTAAGCTATCAACGCCTTCACCCGTTTTTGCTGATAAGGTGATGATCGTGTGCTGTTTGCCATCATTATCAGTAAATTCAGTAAAACCTGTTATAGTGTTATTCATATCGGCTTTGTTTCTTACTAATGTCAGCCCGATATTATCTGGTAATTTAGCAAAGAACTCTGGATAGTAACTTTTAATATCTTGTTCATCTTCTAATACGCTGTGATCTTCACTAGCGTCAACCATCAATAATACTCGGTCAGCCTGGTTGATTTCTTTCCATGCCCGTTCAATACCTATCTGCTCAACAATATCATCACTATCTCGTAATCCTGCGGTATCAATAATATGTAATGGCATACCGTCGATATGTATTTGTTCGGCAAGTACATCACGGGTAGTTCCTGCTATGTCGGTTACTATTGCTGTTTCTTTACCACTTAATGCATTTAATAAGCTGGATTTACCAGCATTCGGTCGACCTGCAATAACTACACGCATACCTTCACGAATTATGCTGCCTTGTTGGGCTTGTTTACGCACATCCTCTACTTGGCTAATAATCGTTTTTAGATCCGTGACTATTTTTTTATCAGCGAGAAAGTCTATTTCTTCTTCAGGAAAGTCGATAGCAGCTTCAACATACATACGTAAATGAATAATACTTTCGACCATTTGATGGACTAGTTTTGAGAAGTCGCCTTGTAAAGAGTGCAGGGCAGAACGTGCCGCTTGCTCTGAGCTTGAGTTTATTAAGTCGGCAATGGCTTCTGCTTGAGTTAAATCGAGTTTGTCATTTAAAAAGGCCTGTTCACTGAATTCGCCAGGCTTGGCCATAATAACTTTTGGTAAGGCGAGTATAGCTTTCAGTAGCATATCTAAAATGACAGGTCCGCCATGACCTTGAAACTCTATAACATCTTCACCGGTAAATGAGTGTGGTGCTTTGAAAAAAAGTGCTATGCCCTGATCTAAAACCTGCGCTTTATCTTGTGTCTTGCCATCAGAGAAGGATAGGTATTCAGCTTTTCTCACTTCCGGCACTCTACCTAAAATAGCTTGAGCAACATTTTTCGCTTCTGGGCCTGACACTCTAATGATGCCAACGCCACCACGTCCGGGTGCAGTTGCTTGTGCGGCGATTGTTGTAGTTTGAGAAATAGATGTCATAGCTGATCATTAAGTTTAAATGTTGAATATGATTATTTTACTTTATTTCTATGCTTAATTCCTAAAAGTTAACTACCTAGTAATAAAAAAGGCGATTACTGTTTAACAGTAATCGCCTTTCTTTATTTTATATTCGCCTTTTTATTCAGGTAATCGATTACCTGTATTAAGCTGTTTGCGCTTCTTTTTTCTTAGCAATGCCACTGAAAATAACTTTCATTTGTGCAATTGAAATCAAGTTACTTACTAACCAGTAAAGCACTAAACCTGATGGGAACCACGCCATAAATATTGAGAATACTACAGGCATGTATTGCATGATTTTTTGTTGCATAGGATCTTGAATAGTCATTGGTTGCATTTTCTGCATAACATACATACTAGCGCCCATAAGGATTGGCAATACGAAGAATGGGTCCATTGCAGATAGATCTTGAATCCAGAAAACAAATGGTGCATGACGTAATTCAACACTTTCTAAAAATACCCAATAAAGAGCTAGGAAAATTGGCATTTGTAAAATAAGTGGTAAACAACCGCCTGCAGGGTTCACTTTCTCTTTACGGTACATTTCCATGGTTGCTTGTGACATTTTTTGTCTGTCATCACCAAAACGTTCTTTAAGTTGAGCCATTTTTGGTGCTAAGTCACGCATTTTAGCCATTGAGGTGTACTGTGCTTTAGTTAATGGGTACATACCACCTTTAACAATCAAAGTGATGATGATAATGGCAACACCCCAGTTAGTCACAAAGCTTTGAATTGTTAGTAGTAACCAGAATAATGGTTGGCTAATCATCCATAAAAAACCGTAATCGATGGTTAAATCTAGGTTAGATGCAATCTTCTCTAATACCGCTTGGTCTTTAGGACCTACGTAGAAAATAGCAGATGTTTTGCCTTGTTGGCCTGCATCAATAGTTACTGCTGGTGCTTTAAAGCCTACAACCGCTTCAAAATTATTACTGTAAGTAGTGTAAAGTTGGTTGGTATCTTCAGCTTTTGGTACCCAAGCTGAAACAAAGTAATGTTCCAACATGGCAACCCAACCACCGGAAGTTACTTTATTTAAGTTAGCTTCTTCAATATCGTCAAAGTCGTATTTTTCATAGCGATCTTCAGTTGTAGAGAATGCAGCACCACGGTAAGTTGGTAACATACCGCCACCAGAAGCGACAGCGGTAGATTGCTTAAGTTGACCATACATTTGAACAGAAACACTGTTTGCTGTGTTGTTATCAATGATGTAATCAACATCAACACTATAACTGTTTTTGTTAAAGGTAAAACGTTTAGTTACCGACATACCACTAACATCATTGAAAACTAGATCGACCGTTAAGCTATCGCTGGTTAATTCATAATTACTTTGAGTCGCGCTATATATTGGGCGACCTTTAATTATGCGGTCAATGCCGTTGGCACCTGTTAGACCACTTTGCGCAATATATTTTTGATTACCATTTTGCATAACCGTATATGGAATACCATTACCTTGCTCAGTATCAAATTTACGTAATTTAACCTCAACAATATCACCACCTTGACTATTAATTTTCATGGTGAATGTATCAGTTACTACAGTAATTAACTTTGCTGAAGTTTCGGTGGTTTTTATTGCATTTGCTACGGCATCTGATGATTCAGGGACAAAATCTGCGTTGGCATCATTACCTGCTTGGCTTTGATTAATACTTGTTTGTTCAGCCACCGGAGCATTTTGTTGCTGCCATTGGCTAAAAAGTAAGTAAGTAACAACCATAAGCGCAATAAAAAGTAGACTGCGTTGGGATTCCATAAAATTGACTTCTCTTTTTTTGTTGGCAAAGGAATTTTTTCCCGTGCATAATTTTAAATATGATAAGTGCGTGGCATTTTAGTATACGTTAGCTCGTTAACCAACCATCTTTTAGTCTAGGGTGACTATTTATTCTTTTTTAGTGGTGGGACTGGGTCTTCGCCGCCTTTATTGAGCGGGTGACATCTTAATATACGTTTGCTTGCTAACCAACCACCTTTAACTATACCAAAACGATTAATTGCTTCAGTAGCATAGGTAGAACAAGATGGATAGAATCGACAATTAGAACCTAATAATGGACTAATAAAGCGTTGATAGCCTTTTATACCAGTTATTACTAGTTTTTGTGGCGTTGAATTATTTTTCGCCATATCTTTTCTAATTCCTGGTTTATCGCATTGTTATCAAGCTGATCGATACCAGACTTTACCATAACAACTATATCGATAGCAGGTAAATTATGTTGATTAAGACGGAAGCTTTCTCTTACTTGCCTTTTTATGCGATTACGTTGCACAGCAAGTTTTACTCGTTTTTTAGCAATAGCTAAACCTAAACGATTTTTAGAAACTGAATTATGTTTATCAGAAACAAGAGTATGAGGTTTTTGTGTGATTAACAAAGTAAAGTGGCGAGAGCCAAAACGAACAGGTTTAGAAAAAACCGTTTGAAAATGACCGGGAGTCAACAAACGTGATTCCCGGTTAAATTTATAAGTAACCATAGTCAGGTTACCTTATATCAAATATTGTAAACAAGATTTGATATTAAGCACTAAGTCTTGCACGACCTTTGGCACGGCGACGAGCTATTACAGCACGGCCATTTTTAGTTGCCATGCGAGCACGGAATCCGTGGTTACGCTTACGCTTTAGTACGCTAGGTTGAAATGTTCTTTTCATGATGCTAATCCGCTGGTTGTTGTTGCCCTGGCAAAACAGCCTTTTGAGCACACAGGTCTAAAAAATGAGGCCGAATATTAAAGCTTACGCAAGTAATTGTCAATCATTTATGCTATCTATTTTCACATTGATCCTTAGTTATATAGCCGAGGATCGTTGTGATCTTTACTCAAATTAATGACTCTATTCACAGTTTTTTCACATTATCATTTAGCTATCCTAATAAGTAATTCAGTTAAATGACTATTTATAGCCTGAATTGTCATTTGTTTAGGTCGCTTATTGAGTTAATTTATCCTTGTAATACCTATGTTTAACAATGTGTTAGATTTGTATTTGATTAAAACTGTAGTAATAGTCAAAAGTCAATATTGCACTTGTGGATAACTCAATAGATAATACCCCTCAGAAAAATAATAACCTAGTCACTTCTGGAGTTCTGGTTGGATCATTCACCTTGGCAACGATGCCTTTCTATTCTACAAGAAGAATTGCCTGCTCAGCAATTTAGTATGTGGATCCGACCTTTACAATGTGTCATTAATGATAACGTTATGACGCTATATGCACCAAACCGTTTTGTACTTGATTGGGTCAGAGATAAATACGTAAATCGTATCAACGAATTGCTTACGTTAAATGAATCAAGTAATCCTTTGTTGCTTAGATTTGATGTTGGTAGCAAACCTACCATTGATAATGCTTCGGTTACCCCATCTAATAACACTGCTAACGAAACGCTTTTTGCTAAATCTACTCCTGCGCCAAGAGTTACTGAGCCAGAAAGTAATTTACCTAAAAAGACCAATGTACGCTTAAATTATACCTTTGATAATTTTGTTGAGGGTAAATCGAATCAACTTGCCCGTGCCGCAGCTTCGCAAGTAGCAGATAATCCAGGATCAGCTTACAACCCATTATTTATTTATGGTGGAACTGGTCTAGGTAAAACACATTTATTACACGCGGTTGGTAATGGTATTTTATTAAATAAGCCTAATGCCAAAATAGCCTATATGCATTCAGAGAGATTTGTGCAAGATATGGTTCGAGCATTGCAAAACAATGCCATGGAAAAATTCAAACAATATTATCGTAGTGTCGATGCATTGCTTATCGATGATATTCAATTTTTTGCAGGTAAAGAGCGAACACAAGAAGAATTTTTTCATACCTTTAACGCATTACTCGAAGGTAATCAACAGGTTATACTGACCAGTGACCGTTACCCTAAAGAAATTAATGGCGTAGATGATCGTTTGAAATCCCGTTTTGGTTGGGGGTTAACCCTTGCTATTGAACCACCTGAGCTTGAAACTCGTGTTGCTATATTAAAACGTAAGGCACAAGAGAGTCAGATTAACTTAGCTGATGAGGTTGCTTTTTTCATTGCTAAACGTTTACGTTCTAATGTCAGAGAGCTAGAAGGGGCCTTAAATCGAGTTATGGCAAATGCTAATTTTACTGGCCGTGCAATTACCATCGATTTTGTTCGTGAAGCTTTACGAGATCTTCTTGCTCTACAAGATAAATTAGTTACCATTGATAATATCCAAAGAACCGTTGCCGAATATTACAAAATTAAAATTGCAGATTTGTTATCTAAACGTCGGAATCGTTCTGTCGCTCGACCTCGTCAAATTGCCATGGCATTATCTAAAGAATTAACCAATCACAGTTTGCCAGAAATAGGGGATGCTTTTGGTGGTCGTGATCATACAACTGTTTTACATGCCTGTCGTAAAGTTAAGTCATTACGTGAAGAAACGCATGATATTAAAGAAGATTATTCTAATTTAATCAGAACACTTTCATCTTAACTTTTGTCATACAATAAAAAATTAGCACTTAAGCAGGTATAAAAATGAAGTTTTCACTTAACAGGGAATTATTACTCAAGCCATTATTATTGGTTTCAGGCGCAGTTGAAAGAAAAAGCACCTTGCCTATTTTAAGTAATATACTTTTTGAAGTAAGTAGTCAGTCACTTACACTGACAGCTACTGATTTAGAATTGGAAATGGTCGCTTACGCTGAAGTAGATAACCAAGGTGAAGATGGAAAGATCACTATACCTGCACGTAAGTTATTAGATATTTGCAAAAGTTTACCTGAGAATTCTTTGTTATCTTTTGAGGCTGTTGATGAAACCATTAAGTTAACCTCTGGCAGAAGTCGTTATTCATTATCAACTTTACCTGCTGTTGATTTTCCTAACATTGAAGAATGGAAGGGCGATGTAGAGTTTCAACTATTAAAGTCTGAGTTTCTTAGGTTAATCGAAAGCACACATTTCTCAATGGCCAACCAAGATGTTCGTTATTACTTAAATGGTATGTCTATAGAAAGTGAAGGTAATGAAATTAGATCGGTTGCCACTGATGGTCATCGTTTAGCTATTTGTAAAATTTCTAATGAATCTTTAGCGCTTCCTGCGAGACAAGTGATTGTACCTCGAAAGGGCATATTAGAAATTATTCGCTTATTGGCTCCTATCGATGAATCGGTGCAAATTTTCCTAGGCTCTAATCATATTCGAATTATTGATAGCGAGTTCTCTTTCACCAGTAAATTAGTGGATGGTCGTTTTCCGGATTACCGTAGAGTTCTTCCTCGTAATGGCGATAAAGTTTTTGAAACGAATAAAGACGCATTACGTCAAGTACTCTCAAGAGCATCAATTTTATCTAATGAAAAATTTAAAGGAGTACGTTTAAATTTTTCAGAGTTTAATTTAAAAATAACGGCGAATAACCCAGAACAAGAACAAGCAGAAGAAGAAATTGAAATTAGCTTTCCTTACGGCGATTTAGAAATAGGCTTTAACGTGAGTTACGTTTTGGATGTGCTTAGTGCTATTAAAGATGAGAATGTTAAATTTACTTTAGCTGACGCTAATAGCAGTGTTGTTATTGAAGGTAGCAATAATGGTGAAGCGCTTTATGTCGTTATGCCAATGCGTTTGTAGTCTGATTCTAAATTATTATATATACCAATGAGTATTGTAAAACTTACTACTTTTAATTTTAGAAATTTATCTTCATCTACGATTGATTTTCACCCTAAGGTTAATTTTTTTATTGGTGATAATGGCAGTGGTAAAAGTAGTTTACTTGAGGCCATTTTTTTTATCGGTCATGGTAAGTCATTTAGAACCAGCAAAGCTGAGCATATCGCCAATTATGATACCGATAACTTTGTTGTCAGCATCCGAGATGATAATGAATTACAACTTGGATTAAGTAAAAATCTTGATACTGGCCTCACATTTATAAAAATAAATGGTGAGCGACATGCACGTTTATCTGCATTAGCAAGAAATATTGCCGTACAAATTGTTACTCCAGAAAGTTTTAAACTCTTTTTTGGTGGCCCTAAAGAGCGACGACGCTTTATTGACTTAGGCATGTTTCACGTGAAACATGATTTCTCAAAGCAATGGAGTGAATTCAGTAGGGTACTTAAACAGCGTAATGCCTGTATACGAAATGGCTTAGATAGTTCAACGTTAGAATATTGGACAAGACTATTTTGCCAGTTATCTGTTGAGGTTGATGAAATAAGGGGGAAGTATATTTCTGACCTCATAGAAGAATTGCCTTATTGGTTAGGAATTTTACTTCCCAATATTGCTGACAAAGTTACCGTTCAATACTTACGTGGTTGGCCACAAAAAAAGAATTTGTATGAAGCGTTAAGTGATAGTATTGAGAGAGAACGATCTTTTGGGTACAGTGTTTATGGTGCCCATAAATTTGATGTTAAGTTCCTTATTGGTAAGCAGGCTTTAGAAAGTCAACTTTCAAGGGGGCAACAAAAGTTGTTTTTACTGGCATTAACATTTGCACAGGCTAAATTGATTGCAAGAGTTGAACGAGTAAAACCAATTTTACTTATTGATGATATTGGCGCAGAGTTAGATACTCACTCTCGTCGTGCTTTATCAACCGCAATAAGTAAATTAGATTGCCAAGTAGTTATTACGGCAATAGAGGAAGGTGTACTACAACCGTTTATTAGTGACCCTCAAGGTGCTAGTAAAGAGAGTAGTGATAAAACAAAATATCATATGTTTCACGTGAAACATGGTGGTATATTACCTGTGAATAATTCAGTAATGATTGAGTAGGCTAAAACTATGACAGTAGAAAATGAATATGGCTCGTCCAGTATTAAAGTACTAAAAGGACTTGATGCGGTACGTAAAAGACCTGGTATGTATATTGGTGACACGGATGATGGCACTGGTTTACATCATATGGTTTTTGAGGTTTTAGATAACTCAATCGATGAAGCATTAGCAGGACACTGTAAAGATATTATAGTGACCATCCATTTAGATGGTTCTGTATCAGTACAAGATGATGGTCGTGGAATTCCAACAGAAATTCACCCTGAAGAAGGTATTTCTGCAGCAGAAGTTATCATGACTGTATTACATGCTGGTGGTAAATTTGGTGGTGAAGATTCAGGTTATAAAGTTTCTGGAGGTCTTCACGGTGTTGGTATTTCTGTTGTTAATGCATTAAGTGAAAAGCTGAAACTAAATATTCGTCGTGATGGAAAACTATATGAACAGTTTTATCATATAGGTGAAGCAGAAGCTCCTCTTGCTGAAGTCGGTGTTAGTGATAGAACAGGTACAGAAGTACGTTTCTGGCCAAGCACTGATACTTTTACCGATGTTTTATTTCACTATGATATTTTAGTTAAACGTATTCGTGAGTTATCATTTTTGAACTCAGGTATATCGATTAAATTAATTGATGAGCGTGGAGAAGGTAGAGAAGATCACTTTAAATATGATGGTGGTATTCAAGCATTTGTTGATTATTTAAATACCAACAAAACACCTGTCAATGAAGAGATTTTCTATTTTGATTTAGAACGTGAAGACGGCATTATTGTTGAAGTTGCCATGCAATGGAACGATGGTTTCCAAGAGGGGATTTATTGTTTCACTAATAACATTCCACAGAAAGATGGTGGTACACATTTAAGTGGCTTTAGAACAGCACTGACTAGAACACTAAATTCTTATATGACTAAAGAAGGTCTTAATAAGAGTAAAAAAGGTGGTGCTACTGAAACGAGTGCAACTGGTGATGATGCACGTGAAGGTTTGACTGCGGTAATATCTGTTAAAGTTCCTGACCCTAAGTTCTCATCACAAACGAAAGATAAGCTTGTTTCATCTGAAGTTAAAACTGCAGTAGAACAAGCAATGGGTGAGAAACTAGGTGAATACTTATTAGAAAACCCAAGTATTGCTCGTACTATCATAATGAAAATAGTTGATGCGGCAAGAGCGCGTGAAGCCGCTCGTAAAGCTCGTGAAATGACTCGCCGTAAAGGTGTATTAGATATTGCCGGTTTACCTGGTAAACTCGCAGATTGTCAGGAAAAAGATCCTGCTTTATCTGAAATATATATTGTGGAAGGGGACTCTGCTGGTGGTTCTGCCAAGCAGGGACGTAATCGTAAAAACCAAGCGATATTGCCACTTAAAGGTAAAATTCTTAACGTTGAAAAAGCCCGTTTTGACAAGATGATATCTTCTCAAGAAGTTGGTACGTTAATTACTGCTCTAGGTTGTGGTATTGGCCGAGATGAATATAACCCGGAAAAACTTCGCTATCACAGCATTATTATCATGACCGATGCCGATGTCGATGGTTCTCACATCCGTACATTATTATTAACATTTTTCTATCGTCAAATGCCAGAAATCATGGAACGTGGTCATATCTTCATTGCTCAACCACCACTATATAAAGTGAAGAAAGGTAAGCAGGAACGTTATATTAAAGATGATGAAGGTTTAACTGAATACTTAACAACACTAGCACTTGATCATGCAGCTATTCATGTAAATGAAGAAGCGCCAGCAATCTCAGGAGCGGGCTTAGAGCAATTAGTAAATCAATACCGTAAAACGATGGATATTGTTAAGCGTCTTTCTAGACAGATACCTGCTGATATTTTAGAAAAAATGATATACAGCAGTACTATCACACCAGAAGACTTTACTGATGAAAGCAAAGTCAATGAGTGGGCTAAAAACTTAATTACTCAACTTGAAAACCAAGATGGTAATGGTTCAATTTATAACATTGAAGTGAAGTATAATCAGGAACGTAGTACTTACTATCCTAATTTTATTGTTAGAAAACATGGTATTGATACAGAGTATCATTGTAGTTATGAATTCTTACAATCAAAAGAATTTTCTGCAATCATGGCTCTTAATGTAGCCATTAATGGCATGATGGAAGAAGGCGCTTATGTTAAGCGTGGCGAAAAAGTTAATCCAGTAACAAGCTTTGAAGAAGCTTTGAACTGGTTGATGGCTGAATCAAAACGTGGTCAATACATACAACGTTATAAAGGGCTAGGTGAGATGAACCCTGAACAATTATGGGAAACCACCATGGACCCAGATACACGTCGCATGTTACAAGTTACTATTGAAGATGCTATCGCGGCAGATCAATTGTTCACTACCTTAATGGGTGATCATGTTGAACCACGTAGAAACTTCATAGAAGAGAATGCCTTAAAAGTTTCTAATCTAGATGTATAGTTAATATCAGTCCTAACTAAATATGCCCGGTCTTCATATCGGGCATTTTTGTAGGATAAATACTCTAAAAAAGTTATAATTAATAATCGCGGCGAATAATTTTCAGCAAACTAGCTTTGCTTAGTTAAATAATACAAAAAGTGAATTGAACACCATGACAACTTACAACAGTAAAACTTTTCAGGGCCTAATTTTGCAATTGCAAGAGTATTGGTCGCGTCAAGGTTGCGTAATCGTACAGCCTCTTGATATTGAAGTAGGGGCTGGAACATTCCACCCAATGACTTTTTTACGCTCTATTGGTCCAGAGCCAATGAGTAGTGCCTATGTACAGCCGTGCCGTCGTCCAACTGATGGTCGTTATGGTGAAAACCCAAATCGCTTGCAGCATTATTATCAATTCCAGGTAATGTTAAAACCATCACCTAAGAATATTCAGGAGCTTTACTTAAACTCACTAAAAGAGTTAGGCATTGATCCGCTTGTACATGATATTCGTTTTGTTGAAGATAACTGGGAATCACCAACACTAGGTGCTTGGGGTTTAGGTTGGGAAATTTGGTTGAACGGCATGGAAATCAGCCAGTTCACATATTTCCAACAAGTGGGTGGCTTAGAATGTACTCCGGTTACAGGTGAGATCACTTACGGTCTAGAGCGTCTAGCGATGTACATTCAAAATGTAGATAGTATTTATGATCTTGTTTGGACTGATGGCCCGTTAGGCACTGTTTATTACCGTGATATTTTCCATCAAAATGAAGTAGAGCAATCTACCTATAACTTTGAACATGCCGATGTTGATGCGTTATTTACACAATTTGACCAATGTGAAAAAGATAGCCAGAAATTGATTGAAGCTAACTTACCTTTACCAGCGTACGAACAAGTTATGAAAGCATCTCATGCCTTTAACTTACTTGATGCACGTCATGCTATATCGGTTACTGAGCGTCAACGTTATATATTACGTGTACGTGCATTATCTAAAGCCGTTGCCGAAGCTTATTATCAAAAACGTGAAGAGCTTGGCTTCCCATTATGTAAAAATAGTGAAGGTAAGAAGAATGAAGCATCAACTAAGGGAGTTAAATAATGACTACTGAAACACTTCTTATTGAGCTTGGTACCGAAGAGTTACCACCCAAAACATTAAAAACATTAGCAACAGCTTTCTTTGATAACATCAAAAGCCAGCTTGATAGCCATGATTTAGCTTATAGCGATATCAAATGGTTTGCTACACCACGCCGTTTAGCGGTACAAGTTTTTGATTTAGTTGACAAACAACAAGATAAGACTGTCGAAAAACGTGGGCCAGCAGTTAATGTTGCTTTTGATGACGAAGGTAATGCCAGCAAAGCAGCTCAAGGCTGGGCTAGATCAAACGGCATTGCTGTGGAAGAGGCTCAACGCTTAATCACTGATAAAGGTGAGTGGTTACTTCATAAGGCGACTGTTGCTGGTAAGCAGGTTACTGACTTAGTTCCAACAATGGTTACTACAGCGTTAAATAAATTACCTATCGCAAAACCAATGCGCTGGGGTGCTGAACGCATTCAATTTATTCGCCCTGTGCATACATTAACAATGCTCTTTGGTAGTGAAATTATTGCGGGTGAAGCACTTGGTGTTAGTTCTAGCAATCAAGTACAAGGTCATCGTTTTCATCACGAAGGCTTAGTAACAATAAATCATGCAAATGATTACCAAGCAGAATTAGCAAAAGCTTATGTTGAAGTAGACTTCAACGAAAGACAAAGCAAAATTGTTGAGCAGATAAAGCAAGTTGCCAACGACATAGATGCCGTGGCATTAATTGATGAAGAGCTACTTAATGAAGTAACAGCTTTAGTTGAGTGGCCTGTTACGTTAGTAGGCACGTTTGATGAGGACTTCTTAAATGTTCCAGCTGAACCGCTAATTTATTCAATGAAAGACCACCAGAAGTATTTTCCTGTAACGGATAAAAAGGGTCAGTTGGTTAACAAATTTATTTTTGTGACTAACATTGAATCAAAAGATCCTAATACCGTCGTTTTTGGTAATGAAAAAGTTATACGTCCACGCTTAGCTGATGCTGAGTTTTTCTTTAAAACTGATAAAAAACAAACCTTAGAATCAAGGCTTACAAGTTTGGAGTCAGTATTGTTCCAAAAACAATTAGGTACACTTAAAGCGAAATCTGAGCGCATTGCACAATTGAGTCAGTTTATTGCTGAACAGTTAAGTGAAAATACACAAGATGCTTACCGTGCTGGTTTGTTAAGCAAAACAGATCTTATGTCTGAAATGGTATTAGAATTTCCACAAGTGCAAGGCACTATGGGTAAATACTATGCTATCCATGATGGTGAAAATGAAAATATCGCTCAAGCATTAGAAGATCAGTATCGTCCACGCTTTGCTGGTGATGCTTTACCTGAAGCTAATATTGGCTGTGCCGTTGCGATTAGTGATAAAATTGATAGTTTAGTTGGTATCTTTGGCATAAACCAGGCACCAAAGGGCGACAAAGACCCATTTGCACTACGAAGAGCTGCTATCGGTAGCATTCGTATCATTATCGAAAAACAGCTTGATTTAGACCTTGCTGACTTGATTAACAAAAGCATCGAACTCTTTGGCGATAAATTAGTTAATGAAAATACCGCTAGCGATGTGCTTGATTTCATTATGGGCCGTTTTCGCGCTTTTTATCAAGAGCAGGGTATCAGTGTTGATATCATTCAAGCGGTATTAGCTAAGAAGCCAAGTGCACCACTTGATTTTGAAAAACGTATCAAAGCGGTAACATTCTTTGGTGAGTTACCAGAAGCTGGCACACTTGCAGCGGCAAATAAACGTGTTGGTAATATACTGGCTAAGTTTGATGGTAAACTTTACGATTCTTTCAATGCAGGTTTAGCAAGTGAACAAGCTGAACGTGACTTAGCAAACATCTATCAAGATATTAGCTTGAAAGTTTCACCGCTAATGGCTAAGAAAGACTATCAAGCAGCACTAACTGAGCTAGCACAGCTTAAAGCACCAATTGATACCTTCTTTGATAATGTCATGGTAATGAGTGATGATGAGGCCACCAAAATAAACCGCTTAACGCTACTTAATGAAATTAGAAATAGCTTCTTGGCAATAGCGGATATTTCAGTACTTCAATAATTAATTAAATTGAAAAGTACATATAAAGGTCATGGCAACATGGCCTTTTTTTATGCCTAAAATTTAAGGTTATAAAAGACAAAACCACATCGAAAATTTGAGCTAGATCAAAAACAAACCGGCAGATAGGCGTAAGGTGAATATAAGAGCTAATATAAATGAACAGTTGAAATGAGGAGCTATTTTATGCCAATTGCAGATATTGAAATATTACTGAAAGACAAAAAATCACAGCTAATGAAGCGGATTTCAGCGATAGAAGCTGACTTCCATAAAGGCAGGTCTCAAGATTTTTCTGAGCAAGCGACTGAAACTGAAAATGACGGTGTGCTTGATGAAATACATCATGAAGCTAAAGCAGAATTAGAGTTAGTAATATCGGCTTTACGGCGCATAGAAAATGGCATGTATGGGCATTGCGAAGCATGTGATAAAGCCATCAAAGCTGAACGTTTATTAGCTTTACCTTATACCGATCGCTGTATTAATTGCGCGCTTTAAAACTGATCTGTAAAAATAATAACCTTTGGAGAATAGAATGATATTAGAGAAACATGACTTACACCACGAATTTCCAGACCTTAGTGAGGAAATACATTACTTGAAAATGAATGATAACCACTTTGCTCGGTTATTTAATGAATATCATGAAATTGATCAGGAAGTTAACCGCATTGAACAAGGTGTAGAAAATACTAGTGATGAATATTTAGATGGTAGAAAGAAACAGCGTTTAAGCCTGAAAGACAAATTATTTGTTATGTTGAAAAAAGCAGAATTACCAGCATAAAATGAAGTAAGTGAACAAGTGATATCCCTTGTTTCTAATTAGAAACAAGGGATTTTACGCCGGACTTTAGCCTTGGTATATATCTTGAAATAAGCGGTTAGCGCGAGGCGCATAGTAATTTTCATAATCAACTGAAAAAGCAATTGCTGTCGCTTTACCAAGCAGTTCATGATGTGGAACAAAACCATATACTCGTGAATCTGCACTGTGTCGTCTGTTATCACCTAACACTAGATAGTGACCAGCAGGTACAATAACGGGAGCGAAATTACTAAGGCGGTTACTTGCAAACTTATCAACGTTAATCTGGTGGGAAATTTTACCTAATGTTTCCATCAAGTAATCTTTGTCACTACTGTGTTGACTCGTGTTTTCATGGCTGTAGGGTTGATAAGTTAATATTTTCCCATTGATAGTGATTTTTTCATTGTTCATGGCAACTACATCACCAGGTAAACCCACTACACGTTTAATCAATCTAAGATCTGCTGCCTTAGATTCAAAAACTATAATTTCACCGTGCTTAGGTGTATCTAATGAAAGCAGAGAAATATCAGTAAAGGGAAGTCGCAGGTCATATGCCATTTTGTGAACAACAATGCGGTCACCTTCTTTAATTGTTGGTTGCATTGAGCCTGTAGGTACTGAATACCAATCAGCAACAGCACTGCGAAATACTGACATTAGTAAAATAAAAATAATAAATTGTTTATTACTTTTCAAAAGAGAGAAGAGTTTTTGATGGGTCTTGTAGATCATTTTTGTATTGCTCCATATGAATTTACTGTTACTAGCATTCAAATATAAGGCAATACAGGGGCTGGAAAGTTCCACGTTGACATAGTTACTTACAACTTGATGCTAAAACTCTCTTGGTAAATGTTAACTTTTTTTAATAACGTATAAAAAAGGTAGTTCTTCAATTTGTTGAGCAAGTAATTCATGTTCCATAAAGCGACAAAAACTTGGAATATCTCTTGTCGTTGAAGGGTCATCACACTTAATTAATAAGGTTTCACCACTGGCTATTTTTCTAATATTCATTCGAACCATCATAACTGGTTCAGGGCACCGTAGACCTAGTGCATCGAGGATATGATCTGTTTGTTGAAAAATAGAGGTTGGCATGGTGTTACTGTTTATAGAGTAAATGGCTTATCGATTATACCTTATACCAATGAGTATAATAAAGTGATCACCTCTTTATGCTCATTGGTATTTATAGTAATAAATGCATAAAAGAAATAAAGCGAGATCAACATTGAGTCACTGAGGTTACGCTATAATAAAACCGTGGAAATAAATAAGTAGAAAACTAATAATATGAAAATCATTCGGACTATGGAGCCATAGTGAATAAAAGGTTTAAGGTTTTACTTCTAGTGAGCTGTGCATTTTTGCCTTTAAAAATGCTACAAGCGAGTGATAGCTTACGGGTTGTCACTGACGTTGGTCAGCAAAGAGTCTTTTTGAAAGCCGAGAAACTGTTAGCAATGAGCTATTCTCAGCAATATAAAAACCTCTACAACCAGTTATATTATTATCCTTTGCAGCCATATCTTGACCAGCGACGATTAATGGAAACCATGCAGTTATCCTCTGCGGGGGAAATTTCTGTTTTTTTGAAAAAACATGAAAATTCACCCTTAGATTGGCCGTTACGAAAAGCATGGCTAAAATTTTTAGCTAAGAATAATAATGGCACAATGTTCTTAGCTTTTTATAAAAAGACAAGTAATACCGTATTAATCTGTCAAAAGCTAAATTTCTCATTGAAATCAGGTATGCCAGCAAGTGTAGTCTTGCCGCAAGTAACTAAACTTTGGATCGTGGGTAAGTCACTAGATAAAGTATGTGATCCTTTAATTAAACAGTGGCAAGATGCTGGCTACCAAACGGATGAGATGGTTTTGAAGCGAATTTCATTAGCTGCAGATGGTGGTAAACATACCCTTATCCCCTATTTAACCAAGTTACTTCCTAAAGAAAAGCAATACCTTGGGCGTCTTTGGCATCAAGTACGACGAGATCCGGCAACTGTCGTTAGCCAACATAAGTTTATTAATAAATCGGCTAAAGAGAGTCAGATATATAGCTATGGCATTAAAAGGTTAATATGGCGTGATCCAAAGGAAGCGTTATTCAGTTATAAAAAGGCTCTACAAAGCTTTAATTTTTCATCGACACAAAAACAACAGATAACAGAAAAATTTGCGGTTGCTTTATCTAGCAAAAATCATCCCAAAGCAAGGTTATGGTTAGAAAAATTAGACCCTGTTAATATTAATAGGAATATAATGCAATGGCAGCTAACGGAAGTATTGAAGCAACAAAACTGGCAGTTAGTACTGAAAGAGTTGGTAAAAATGCCCAGTAACTATAAAACAGAATTACAGTGGCGATATTGGTATGCAAGGGCATTAATTGCGACTAATGAATTAGAACGAGGTCAAGATGTGATGACCGAGATAGCTAGTAAACGTCACTATTATGGTTTTTTAGCCGCAAGTTATTTAGATACTCCCGTTAGTTTGCAAGATAGTCCATTAGCGATAAGTACAAAAGAAAAAAATACGGTTCTCTTACATCCTGCTGCTAAAAGAGCATTTGAGTTTTATTACTTAGGACGATATATAGAAGCACGTAGAGAGTGGCGTTATTGGTTAACACAGCTTAATTCTCGGGAAAAGCTAGTTGCTGCGAAAATTGCCAATGAGAATGGTTGGTTTGATCGGGCAATTTTTACCTTAGCAGACGTTGGTTACTTAGATGATGTAGAATTACGCTTTCCCAGAGCTTTTGATAAAAAAATAAATCAACATGCGCAAAGCCAAGAAATAAATCCTGCATGGGCCTTTGCGATTGCTAGGCGTGAAAGTTCTTTTATGACCGATGCGCGTTCACCCGTAGGTGCAAAAGGGTTAATGCAATTGATGCCAAATACAGCAAAACAACTTAAACATGGCAGCGTTAGTCGAAAGTATCTCTATAATGCAGAAAACAATATTAAGTTAGGTACAAAATACTTACGGAAATTACTTGATAAAAACAAAGGTAATCAAGTGCTTGCTACGGCATCTTATAATGCGGGACCTTATAGAGTTGGGCGTTGGCTTAAAAATAGTAAGGCTATGCCAGCTGATATATGGATAGAAACCATTCCGTTTAAAGAAACAAGAAACTACGTAAAAAGTGTTCTAGCCTACCAAGAGATTTATCAACATAAGCCAGGGCAGGTTAGTCGGGTTTTTGAACAAGTTATCAATATGAATATTGGAGATTGATTTTGATCTTGCATTGAACTTTTATTTGCAAAGTTTTATGCACATATTCAGTTCCTTCCACGTAAGTCATTGTATCGTCAATAGCATGATTTCTAAGGGGTATGCTATCATGAGGTAAATTTCTTGATGGGCTCTTTCGGAGATAACCTTTATGACAACACTTAATGCAAATTTGGCCGCTCAATACCCAGCACATATTGCCCAATTGCAACAGATGACTAAAACCGTACTAATGCGAGAGAACTTAGAAGGTTTGGTGATTCATTCAGGGCAAGAAATTAAGGCTTTTCTTGATGATAATTGTTATCCGTTTAGAGTAAACCCACATTTTAAATATTGGTTGCCATTAATTGATATCCCTAATTCTTGGTTAGTGGTTAATGGTGAGGATAAACCAACGTTGATCTTTTATCAGCCGGTAGATTTTTGGCATAAAATAACGCCATTAGCCGATAGTTATTGGGGGGAACATTTTAATATTAAGATATTAACCAATGCCAGTGAGGTTGATAAGTTACTGCCTTATGACAAAAAAGGTTTTGCCTATATAGGTAGTCATATTGAAGTGGCAACAGCATTAGGGTTTGATAGTATTAATCCCGAACCTTTGCTTAATTATATTCATTACCACCGTGGCTACAAAAGTAAATACGAACATGAATGTTTGCGTCAATCTAATGTCTTAGCTGTAAAAGCTCATCAAGCGGCGCGATCAGCTTTTTTACAAGGTGATAGCGAATATGATATTCAACAAGCCTATCTTAAGTCTATTGGTTACTGTACCAACGATACGCCCTATGGCAACATTGTCGCATTAAATAAGAACTGTTCAATCTTGCATTATATGTCCTTAGATAAAGATACCCCGCAAGCACATCAGTCGTTTCTTATTGATGCAGGGGCTAATTTTAATGGTTATGCGGCAGATATTACCCGTACTTATTCATATAAAAACGATAAGTTTTCTGAGTTGATTGCCCGTATGGATCAATTAATGCTAAAGGCTGTCGATGGCTTAAAACCCGGCGTGAGTTATGTTGATCTTCATATCGAAACCCATAGGGCTATTGGACAAGTTTTACGTGACTTTAACTTTATCAATGTTGATGCCGATACGGCAGTTGAGTCTGGTATTATCTCTACTTTCTTCCCACATGGTTTAGGGCATCATTTAGGTTTACAAGTACATGATGTCGGTGGTTTTATGGCTGATGAGCGTGGCACACATGTAAATACACCCTCGACTCACCCATTTTTACGTACTTCACGTGTGATTGAAGCCAACCAAGTGTTTACCATCGAGCCCGGTTTATACTTTATTGATTCATTACTTGCCGATTTGAAAGCTTCAACTAATGCCGATCAAGTTAATTGGCAAAATGTAGATGAAATGCGCTGTTTTGGTGGTATTCGTATTGAAGATAATATAATTGTTCATCAATCTCACAATGAAAATATGACTAGAGATCTTGGTTTAAAATAGAAGCAACTGATAAAGACTAATTGTGACAAAATCCTACGCTATTGCGATTAATGATGTTGAAGACGAGTGCATTATTAATCGCAGCCGTTTTATCTGTTTTCTACGGCCATGCACTAGCATTGTTGAAGCGAAAGCTATGATAAAAGAGCTACAACAACTGCATCCTCAAGCCAACCACCATTGCCATGCTTTTTTAACTAAAGCGGCTGATGATAGCCAAGGTTATGGTTTTTCTGATGATGGGGAGCCAAGTGGCACTGCGGGAAAGCCAATGTTGATTGCATTGCAGGGCGGGGGAATTGGTCAAGTTTGTGCCGTTGTTGTCAGGTATTTTGGCGGGGTAAAGTTAGGAACAGGTGGGTTACAAAGAGCTTATGGTGGTAGTGTTCGTCAAGCCTTAGCCTTTTTACAGGCAAAAACTAAAATAGCTATGGTGCACAAAACCTTAGCGTGTCAATATAGCCAAGTAGATGATGTTTTGCATTTGCTTAGACAAGTTGAAGGTGAAGTGTTGGTACAAGACTATCAACAAGAAGTTATTTTTCAGCTTGCCATACCGACACTGAAGTTGAACTTAATGCAAGATAAGCTAAAAACATTGTCAGCTGGGAAATTACAGTTAACCACTCTCGAACAAGAATAATAAAACGTGCAATATAAAAATATTATCCGAATTTTAGGTTTGTTGGTTGCGCTACTTAGTGTGACCATGTTGCCGCCCGCATTAATTTCTTTAATCTATCGCGATGGTGGTGGCTTACCCTTTCTTTTGGCTTTTCTTTGGTGTCTATTTACCGGCTTTATGGCCTGGTATCCTAATCGTTATGAAAAAAATGATCTTCGGGCTAGGGAAGGATTTTTAATTGTTGTGCTCTTTTGGTTAGTACTTGCTAGCTTTTCAGCTATTCCACTAATGTTATTAGAGCAGCCAAACCTATCAACAACCGATGCTTTTTTTGAATCATTTTCTGGCTTAACTACCACTGGTGCGACAATCTTAAACCATATTGAAGGCCTACCTCATGCTGTGTTGTGGTACCGCCAGCAATTACAATGGTTAGGGGGTATGGGTATTATTGTTTTAGCCGTGGCTGTATTACCAATGCTTGGTATTGGTGGCATGCAGTTATATCGTGCTGAAACACCCGGGCCAGTGAAAGACTCAAAAATGACCCCACGTATTGCTGATACAGCAAAACACTTGTGGTATATCTATTTAGGCTTAACTATCGCCTGTGCGGTAGCCTATTGGCTTGCAGGTATGTCGGGCTTTGATGCTATTTGCCATGCATTCTCAACGATTGCCATTGGTGGATTTTCTACTCATGATGCCAGTATGGGGTATTTTAATAGTCCTGCTATTAACTTAGTTTGCGTCGTATTTTTGCTTATTGCAGGGGTGAACTTTGCTTTGCATTATGCGGCGGTGCAAAGTAAGTCTTTACGAAATTATTTCTTTGATCCAGAATTCAAAGTGTTCATTAGTATTCAAGTCGTTTTGACCTTAATTTGTTTTACCTTGTTGATGAGCACAGGGACTTATCAGGATGCTGACCAAGCACTTGACCAAGCGTTATTCCAATCCGTTTCTATTAGTACCACAGCCGGCTTTGCGACAACATCATTTGCTGATTGGCCAACCTTATTACCTATGTTACTCATCTTCTCTAGTTTTATTGGTGGTTGTGCAGGCAGTACTGGTGGTGGCATGAAAGTTGTGAGAGTGTTATTACTTTATCTTCAAGGCTTAAGAGAGCTAAATAAGCTGGTTCACCCTAAAGCAATCTTTAGTATTAAGTTAGGTCGAAAAGTTTTGCCTGATCGCGTAGTTGAGGCCGTGTGGGGGTTTTTCTCAGCTTATGCCGCAGTGTTTGTCATTTGTATGTTATTGCTTTTGGCTGCAGGCATGGATGACATTACCGCGTTTACCGCTGTTGCAGCTTGTATTAATAATCTTGGCCCAGGGCTTGGAGAAGTAGCCGCTAACTTCTCATCGATTAATGATATGAGCAAGTGGGTATTAATTATGGCCATGTTGTTTGGTCGGTTAGAGATATTCACTCTCCTTGTATTATTCACTCCTGCTTTTTGGCGCTCATAATTGATATATACCCAAGCGACTTCAATATGCAGGAAACGAGCATTTTGAAGTCGTTTGGGAATCGCTGCCTCAATATTCGTCTATTACCTAAATCACAAGTTACCACTTATAACTTAATGCAAGCCAGCCTTGTGTATCTGAGCTCTCATTTTCAGGATTCACCTGAGCAATACCATAGTTGATAGCCAAATTAGTAACTCCAGTGAAACCAAAATCATTACTTAATGAACCTTTAACACCATAACTATCTATTACCGCTTGTTTAGTCATTTCATGACGAGTATAAAAAATCTCTATCAAGCCTAAAGGGATATAGGCCTGATACGCTTGGTAGTCGTTGCCTGCTTGACGATAGAAGGCCAGCTCTGGTGCTAATTGTTTATTTAGGTGTGCTTTTTCTTGAATCAAGGTTGAAGTATAACCACCTAAACTGAGGGTATCGCCAGCATCTTCTGAGCGTTGTGCCCATAAGTAATTAAAACCTAAGCCGAAGCCTAGGATATGGCCTGATAGGTTTAGTTGAACATTATTGCCATTATAACGGCCATCATTGTTGTTAATTTCAGCTTGTTCATCTTGAGCTGCAATGAGTTGTGCATTGAGGGACTGCTTTATACCCCAGCTTTGTTGGTCATGTGACCAGGCTTGTTCTAAACCTAATGAAAAAGACTGTTTGGTAAAGTTAACTTGCAGGCTGTTTTCAAATTGTGAGGCTTGCATTTGAGCAAATACCTCGACAGAAAATGTTTCTACGCTATAAGGGTATCGTGCTTCAAAAAACAATCCTCGTTCAGTTGTTTTACCTAATGTTAAGGCATCGCTATCTTGCTGCTCAGTTTTTAAATTAAATAGATAGCTATGAGCCAGCAATTTAACTGGCCAGCCCTGCCAACGAACAGTAGCTGAAGCGCCTGAAATAATGTTATTAAATACGTCTTGGCTAGCGTTTACTTGCCAATCAAATCGAGATAGCACGTCACCTGACTTATAACCCAGTTCAAATATACTGCTACTGGCTGAATAATAACTTTCTGCAAGAGTGATAGTACCTTGCTGTGGGCCTATGCCATAGGCTGATTGCTCGCCAATACTTTCATTGATGGCGATACTTGCATTACCTAACTTTAAGCTTTCTGCTAAGTTGACTGTTACTGCTGAAGAATTGGTGGTGTTTGCTATTAGTTTGCTGTTCTCTTTAGCTAACTTTAATTGATAAACATCTGGTCCTTGTGCATTAACGGCTAAGTGAAGTAATTCATCATTGTTTTTTGCCATTGGCCAGGTTATTACTTGCTCACCAGAGGTTACTGCGGTTAATTTTTGACTTGAAAAGGTATATTTATATAAACGTGTTGCACTGTCTAAGCCAGCAACAAAATACAGCGACTGACCATCTTTAGACCATTCAGGAAATGATAGAAACTGGTAATTTTCTGGCAAAGGAATTATTTGTTCCTGAGAACTATCAAGCGGCTTAACTTTTAATTGCCACTTATGATTTAAGCTTGAGCTCACATAAGCAAAGCTGTTTGAAGCCGAGCCGTCAGTTGTAGGTCTCAGTCGAGGAAAGTCATACACTTGCTCTAGTGTTTTTGGCGTTAACTCGGTTATTACTTTTCCTAACGTTTCTGGCACTAAACTGACTTTAACTAATTGTGAAAAACCAAAGCGACTACGTTCAGCAATTATAAATTTACCGTCATTGCTAATATCAAATCGACGAAGGTTAGCACTAGTCGTAAGTTGTTTTACAGTGTTACTGGGTAAGTGCCAAGAAAATAAATCTTGGTGGTAGCTATTTTTATTGGCTAAGCTACTAGCACCATAAATAATGGTGTCTTTATCAAGCCAACGAGGATTTTTAATACCACGACTATTCCTTTGATTTAAAGTGTAAGCAACTTCACGTTTAAATACGCTTGGTGCTTTATCTGCAATGTCCTGAGGGTCATTAGCGAGTAACTCTTTTACTGCCTTAGCAAACTTTTCTGCTTTTTTTGCATTCTCACTAGTCTTATAAATTTGAAGCTTGGTTTTATTGCCACTATCACTTCTTTTTGTTTCAACAATAGCTAAGTATTCACCAGTAGGGCTTAAGCTTGGAGCACTGATATAGCCAGATAAGTCTAGCCAAAGTTGTGAAGCCTTGTTATCAGTAGTTTGAGCGGCTAATTGTTTTTCATGTAACATAGCTTTATGGGTATATTCTGCAACGAATCGTTGATATAGGTTTTGTGCCGAATCAGGAAAAACACCTTTGAAGGCTTTTTCAAAATCACGCTGCTCTACAGCGTGCCAGCGGGTCCAAACAGCATCGAGTGTGTCTTGACCATAATTTTCCTCTAACCATTTTAAATATCGAACGCCAACTAAATAGGCCATTGAACCGGACATGAATTTATCGCTAGCACTATTTAATTCTTTATATGTAGGCAGAGCACCTTGACGTGCAAACTGCTGAATAATTGCTTCTACTTGATTGTTATATAAACGTCCGCGGCCAGTGAGTTTTGACTCCAGTAAAGTCGCATATCCTTCACTAACCCAGCGCTCTTCATTAATCAGTGAAGCATCATATAGATCATACCAATTTGCTAAATGGTTACGCCAGTTGCTTCTATTTTTTTGTGCCAAGTGCACTAAGTGAACGTATTCATGAAGAACTAATAATTGTTGCCAGCCTGTTGAGTTTGCAATAATGCTATCAGATTGTGGTGGTGTGGCAAAAAAAGCCATATAAGGACGATGACTTAAAGGGAGTGCGAAGCCATTAGCTGCATTAAAGGGATCAACTATATAGGCATCGACCTTTTCTGTAAGTACTCGCCCTTGTTGTTCATTAATTAAGGCACGGACATTTTCCATCTCTCTAGCACTAGATAAAGCCCAAGTGCGATATTCAGGAGTGAAATGAACGCGAAAATTTTCAGTTTCAAAGGTTTGCCAGTCTTGAGCACTATTAACTAATTCTGCTTGGTTGCTAAAGCTGATGCTTGTTAATGCTAATGTTACTGCGGAAAGCACCTTAGATAGGTTCATAAAAATCCTTTTACTTTTTATTTAGTGTTTCTTATTTTGATAATGGTTTGTTGTAATGAAAGGCATTATTACAGCAAATCAATTATAGAATAAGTGAAGAGCTGTAAGTATTTATGTCAAGAAATAGGGGTTAGAAATAGATAGCACTGACTTGAAATAGCTTCTCTACATCGCTGATATAGCGTTTATTGACAAGAAATAGAATGACGTGATCTTCTTCATGGATGAGTGTGTTTGAATGGGCAATAAGCACTTCACTGCCACGAACAATAGCCCCTATGGTAGTACCCGGTGGTAGTTTAATACTTTTAATTGCGCGACCAACAACTTTAGATGATTTTTCATCGCCCTTAGCAACAATTTCAATTGCCTCCGCTGCGCCACCACGTAAGCTATAAACATTATCAATAGCGCCACGTCTAACGTGAGTTAATAGGGCCGATACAGTTGCTTGTTGAGGTGATATTGCAATATCTATTGTGCTTCCATGGACCAAATCTATGTAAGCATCACGTTGAATAAGTACCATTGTTTTACGAACACCTAAGCGTTTAGCCAGCAATGAAGACATGATGTTAGCTTCATCATCATTGGTTACCGCAATGAATACATCAAATTGGTCGATATTTTCTTCAGTGAGTAGTTCTTGATCGGATGAGTCACCAGCAAATACTAGCGTATCATTTAGCTCAGACGTTAATTGCTCTGCACGTTTTGGAGAACGTTCAATAAGTTTTACTTGATGATTTTTCTCTAATATCCGTGCTAAGCCTGCACCAATATTGCCCCCACCTGCAATCATAATGCGTTTATAGGCAGATTCGAGCTTTTGTAATTCATTCATTACTGCACGAATATGAATACTGGCGGCAATGAAAAATACTTCATCATCGGCTTCAATGACAGTGGTGCCTAATGGGCGAATAGGTTTACCGTTACGATAAATTGCCGCTACTCGGGTATCAACGTTAGGAATATGATCTCGTAATGTTGACAGTGCATGACCAACCAGCAGACCACCATAATAAGCTTTTACCGCAACTAAGCTGACTTTCCCGTGAGCAAATTCGAGTACTTGCAGTGCTCCCGGGTAATCAATGAGACGTGCTATATCTCGTGTGACTAATTCTTCAGGTGCAATGATATGGTCAACAGGGATGTGTTTTTTATGAAACAGTTGCTCAGAATACTTTAATATTTGATTTGAACGAATTCGAGCAATTTTTTTAGGGGTATTAAATAGTGAAGAGCAGATTTGGCAGGTAATCATGTTGGTGGCATCATCACTAGTCACTGCAATGACCATGTCAGCATCTTCACCACCAGCATTTTTTAATACTTCAGGATGACAGCCTTGTCCATTAATGACTTGCAAGTCCATTTTATCTTGCAGTTCACGTAACTTTTCACTATCAATATCAACGACTGATATTTCATTGTTCTCGCCAACAAGGTTTTCAGCTAAGGTACCGCCAACTTGTCCTGCACCCACTATGATTATTTTCATGTGTTACTTTCTACTCGTATTATTTGAGTTTTAACAATTTGGCGTAATAAAAGCCATCCATGTTTTCAGCATCAGGCAATAATTGCCAACCAATTGCATCTTCAGCAGTATCAAGGTTATTACCGGTGATGGCAATTAATTGTGCATCTTGATTTTGCGCTAGAAAATGTTTAATTTGTTGACTGTTCTCTTGAGGTAAAACACTACAGGTTGCATACAGTAAAGTGCCGCCAGGTTTAAGCAAAGACCAAATGTTTTCCAGGATCTGTTGTTGGAGAACTATCAACTTATCAATATCTTCGGCTTTACGTAACCACTTAATGTCAGGGTGTCGGCGAATAACACCCGTACCAGAGCAGGGCGCATCAAGTAATATGCGATCGAACTGCTCGCCAGACCACCAGTCTTTATTTGCTGCATCTGCCGCAATAACTTCAGCGTTTAAGTTTAACCTAGCTAAATTTTCATGTACGCGAGTAAGGCGAGCTTCTTCTATATCTATTGCTGTCATTGAGGCAATATCAGGAGTTTGCTCAATAATATGGCAAGTTTTACCACCTGGCGCAGCACAGCAATCTAAAACAACATCATTTGGCTGACAGTCAAGTAAACGTGCCGCTTGTTGTGCTGCACCATCTTGTACTGAAACCCAACCTTGATCAAAGCCTGGTAATTTAGCTACATCGAGAGGTTTTTCAAGCGCAATAGCTTGAGATTTTGGCTCAACATTAGCTATTTCAATTTCAGCACCTAGGAGTAGTGCTTGATATTGCTCACTTGTATGGTGTTGTTGATTGACACGTAACCACATAGGTGGTCTTTGTTGATTTGCATCGAGTATTGCTTGCCATTGTTCAGGGTAAGCTTCTTGTACTTTTTTAATAAACCAACTTGGGTGATTATACTTTATTGGATCGGGTAACTTTTTATCAGCTGTATTTTCTAGCTTACTTTCTGCTTCTAATGTACGAAGAAATCCTCTAAGTACGGCATTAACGAGTGCTTTCATATGGCTGTTTTTTAGCGGTTTTGTCGCTGCAACAGTTTCACTCACCGCGGCATGATCAGGTATACGCATATATCTTATTTGATAGACACCAACCAAAAGTAAAAAATGAAAGACTCGCTGTTTACCCTTAATTGGTTTTTGTACTAAATGACGAACATCATTTTCTAATTCAGGTAGGTAGCGAAGTACGCCATAACAAATTTCTTGCAATAGACCCTTATCTTTACCTATTAGCTTATCTTGTTGTTTAGGTAACTCATCACTTAAGCTTCGTCCTTGATCTATAACTGCGTAACAACATTTTGCTGCGAGGGCTCTAATATTAATTGTCATTGTGTTTTAACCAAGCTTATTTATAGGGCTGCCAACAACGAACCAATCGCTGCGACCATTTAGAATATCTTTTACAGGTAATGATTTTTTTCCTGGCAGTTGAATAACTTCTAAACATAATGCGCCTTCAGCTGTCGCCACTACTATGCCTTGTTTATCTACCTTTATGATAGAACCTAGAGCCTCATTGCCTTGGTATTCTTGTACCGAAGCTTGCCATACTCTTATTCTGTGTTCCTTACCTTCTGATTCAGTAAAAGTGAATTGAGAAACAGGCCAAGGAATATAAGCACGAATTTTTCTATGCAGTTCACTAGCACTTAACTGCCAATTAAGCTCTGCCTCTGCTTTATCAAGTTTGTGAGCGTAAGTGGCTTGTTCATTATCTTGCGCAACATTATGTTCACTTGCTTGATAATCACTCTGCGCCATTAAAGCCAATGTGTCTATTAAGGCACTTGGCCCTAGATTTGCTAATTTTTCATAGAGACTAGCACTGGTATCGGTATTTTCAATATCGCACTCGGCGGTTAAAATCATAGCGCCAGTATCTAAACCTTTGTCCATTTGCATTATAGTGACGCCGGTTTTTTCATCGCCTGCTTCAAGTGAACGTTGAATAGGGGCCGCTCCTCGCCATTTAGGAAGAATAGAGCCGTGTACATTAATACAACCTAAGCGAGGCGTAGTTAAAATAACTTCAGGTAATAGTAGACCGTAAGCAACCACCACCATAATATCTGCATTATATTGAGCTAATTGTTGTTGGTCTTCTTCATTTTTAAAGTTGCTTGGCTGTTCAACAACGATATTGTGTTCAAGTGCTAATAGTTTGGTCGCGCAGGCTGTTAGCTTTTTCCCGCGTCCAGCTGGTTTATCTGGTGGGCAATAAACGGCAACAACATTATGTCCAGAGTTTATTAATGCGGATAAATGTTGAGCGGCAAAGTCTGGGGTACCAGCAAAAATGATATTTAATGGAGTGGCCAAGGGAATTTCCTATGTAAGTTTGTACTTACTTAATTGTTTTAGTTTGCAAATTTAGCTTCTTTTTCAAGCTTGGTTTGAATGCGTTGACGTTTTAATGGCGATAAGTAATCAACAAATAAAACACCATTTAAGTGATCAAGCTCATGTTGTATACAAATGCTTTGTAATTCAGTTGCACTTAGCGTGAATTCTTTTCCATGACGATCTAGCGCAGTTACCGTACATGCGTCATGGCGATTTACTTTCGCGTAGGTACCAGGCACAGATAAGCAACCTTCCTCATTTATTGAAGTCTCATCACTGGTAGCTGTAATTTCAGGGTTGATTAACACGACAGGTTGGTCATTATTCTCAGAAGTATCCATAACTACGATACGTTGATGAATATTAACTTGAGTTGCGGCAAGGCCAACACCTTTTTCTTCGTACATTGTTGCCAACATATCGTCTATAATTGTTGCTGTAACATCTGTGATATCTGCAACGGGTTGCGCTTTTGTTCTTAAACGCGGATCAGGAAAACGTAAAACAGTTAAAATAGTCATATTTTGTTAAAAGAATTAGCGATAATTCATCTAGAATGTTATGTTTTAATTATATACTCAAGTAACTGTAACTGAAACCTGCAATTTTAAGTCACTTGATATAACTACTATTTATAGTGCGTTACAGCAGTGTGCACGAAAAAGGAATGAGCTCCATGCTTAAAAAAATAATACTCTCACTATCTTTAATGTCTTGTCCGTTGATCGCACTGGCTGATCAGATAAAACTTAATGATGATGCTCCTAAGACTCATGTTGTAGTTAAGGGTGATACATTATGGGATATTTCAGCTCTCTTTCTTGAACAACCTTGGTTGTGGCCAAAGTTATGGCGCTTAAATCCAGAAATAAATAATCCGCATTTAATCTATCCCGGTGATATTTTAAAGCTAGTGTTCGATGAAAATGGTGAACCAATGTTAGTGGTAGAGCCTGTTAAACCAAGCTATAAATGGTCACCAAAAATTCGCCAGGAGAATAAGAAAGGCTCTGCCATCACTTTATTACCTTTAGAGGTTATTGCGCCGTATCTTAGATACGATCATCTGTTTACTGAAGATGAGCTTGAAGAGCTACCCCATATAATAGGTAGTGATGAAGGTTATAGAATGACCACTAAAGACTTTAAAGTTTATGTGAATGCTGACTTAGAGGTTGCTCAAAGTTATGCCATCTATGATAAAGGCGAAGAATTATTTGATCCTGAAACGGATGATTCTTTAGGTTTCTATGTCAACTTGGTAGGTACTGGGCAAGTCTTAAAGCGTGGCGATATTGAAAATGATGTGCCATCTACTATGAATGTAGGCTCGGTAAAAAGAGAGATTAATGCCGGTAGCTACGTTGTTCCAATTAATGACGGGCAATTATTACCAGCTGTTTTTTCTATGAAAGCCGCTAAAGGATCTATTCGTGGTGCAATTGTTAAAGCCACCAGTGATGGTCGAGAATTTGGCAGACTTGAAGTTGTTATGATTAACCGTGGCTTGGAGCATGAAGTAACCGTTGGTGATGTCTTGGCTATTAAGCGTACGAGTCCAGCAGTTGTTGAGACAGGAAGTGGCCCAGCATACACAGCGGAAACATCACGTTGGAATAAAGTGACAGGTAGCGATTATGAAATGCCGGAAGAACAATTAGGTGAACTGATGATCTTTAAGGTTTATCAAAAAGCTAGCATGGCGCTTATTCTCAATACACAAAAACCAGCAAGACTAAATGATTTGATTACTTCTCCTGAGTAATTCACTGTTAAATGCTTTATCTTTCCTATAATGAATAAAGGAGAGATAAAGCTTACGACTTGTTCTTAAGGAGAAGACAAGTGAAAATTATTAACAGTAATACTCAATTATGGTTAGCCTTAAAGCTTGTTCCTCGGTTAGCCATTCATAAAAAAATAGCCCTCGTTGATACTTTTGGTTTAGCCGCGTTATTTTCATTTAACGGTAAGACATCAAGACTCACTTCTTCCAATGGCTTAAGCGCTAAGCAACTCAGTGCCTTCTATCAACCTGATTGGAAAAGAATTTCTAATATTATTCAAGCGAGTTCCACATGCAATAGTGTTATCGTTTGTTTTGATGATGCTTGCTACCCACAACTATTAAAACAAATTTATGATCCTCCGTTAGTAATTTTCATTCAGGGCAATTCTTCATTATTAAATGCTCAACAGCTAGCCGTAGTCGGTAGTCGAGCAGCAAGTGCCGGAGGAAGAGATACCGCCTTTTCATTATGCCAACAACTCGCTCAGCAGAAGCTTGTTATTACCAGCGGTTTGGCGCTAGGTATAGATGCAGCCGCTCATCGTGGCGCACTTGCTGAATCAACGGGCACAATAGCCGTCGTTGCTACTGGATTAGACCAAGTATACCCCTCCAGACATCACTCTTTAGCGCAACTAATTATTCAATCGGGAGGAGCTATCGTGAGTGAGTTTACACCCGGTACACAAGCAAGGGCTGGTCACTTCCCGAAAAGGAACCGCCTTATTAGTGGTATGAGCTTAGGGGTTTTAGTTGTCGAAGCTGAATTAAAGAGTGGTTCCTTGATTACCGCTCGTTGCGCACTAGAACAAAATAGAGAAGTATTTGCGATACCAAGTTCTATTGAAAATCAGCAAGCTAAAGGTTGTCACTGGTTAATTAAACAAGGCGCTAAACTTGTAGAGCAATGTGCCGATATAATAGATGAGTTCGCTTTTGCAGATCAACCTAGTCTACACTTAAAGGGTGATGTAAAAACTAAATATCCAGTAGAACATATAGCTAATAAAGGAGGTAGTGAAATAAAGCAAAAAGGCTTGTCTAACGATGCATTGTTAGCTAGTGTGGGATTTGAAATTACTCCCGTAGATAAAGTTGTTTCACGAAGTGAACTTCCCGTAGAGGAAGTGTTAACTCGATTAACAATGCTTGAGCTAAGTGGTCTGGTATCTGCGGTACCTGGTGGCTACATTAGAATGAAATAAAGTATAAAGGGGCTAATTATGTTTGATATCTTAATGTATCTTTTTGAAACGTACATCCAAAACGAAGCCGAACCTATGGTGGATCATGATCTGTTAACAGATGAGTTAACACGGGCCGGATTTCATCAGGATGAAATATACAAAGCGTTAAATTGGCTAGAAAAACTTGCCGCATTACAGGACACGGATGCATACCCGTACTTAACCCGTGTTGGCAGTAAGTCAGTGCGTATTTATACTAGCGAAGAAATGCAGTTACTTGATACACAAAGCCGTGGCTTTATCTTGTTCTTAGAGCAAGTTAATGTGCTTGATTTCACCACTCGTGAAATGGTTATTGATAGAGTGATGGAGCTTGATACCAAGTATTTTTCTATGGATGACCTTAAGTGGGTAATTCTTATGGTGTTATTTAATGTACCTGGTAAAGAGTCTGCTTATTCCCAGCTTGAAGATTTAATCTTTGAAGAGCAAGAAGGCCCATTACATTAATCCCACTTAACTAAGCTAATTGACTTGTGATTACACTTAATCACAAGTCAATTGCCTACTAGCATATTTTTAAAATTAGGACTGTGGCATAATAGCGTCATTATTTTAAGAAAAATACTTGTAGCTATTTAGCCTATGTCTGAATCAGATAAGCCATTATTCTCTCATCACGAACATGCGTTAGAAAAAGCTTATCAAGTGTGTCCTGAGTGTGGCTCGGAACTCACCATAAAGCACGGGAAATCAGGTCCTTTCTTAGGTTGTGAAAATTATCCAAACTGCCAATATACCCGTGCTGTGGTAGAACATGAACGTGTTGAGGATACTGTACTCCCCGGTACAGAGTGTCCATTATGTGGACACCATTTAGCGGTTAAACAAGGTCGCTATGGCATGTTTATTGGTTGTACAAACTATCCAGATTGTCATCATATTGAAGAAAATCAAAAACATGAAGATACTGATATTGCTTGTCCATCATGTCAAAGCAAAGATCAAATAGGGCAACTAAAAGAGAAATCAAACCGTTTTGGAAAAACTTTTTATTCTTGTGATCAGTATCCAAAATGTAAATACGTATTAAATAATGAACCCGTAGCTGAAGCCTGCCCTGAATGTAAATGGCCAATACTTATTAAGCGCACTATGGCTAACGGTGACATATTAAGTTGTCCGCAAAAAAAATGCAGCTATAAAAACAAACCTCTATAATTTAGCCGTAAGTAAATCTTGTAGAGAGCGAACTTAATTATAATTAATTTGAAAACCTTAACTTTAAACTTAACCTTTAATTAATGAGAAATATTATGACATCAACTTTTGTTGCCATTTTAATGGGATCTGATTCAGATCTACCTGTAATGCAAGCTACTATTGATATTCTAAAAACATTTGGAATTGAACATGAAGTACGTGTTCGTTCAGCTCACAGAACTCCTGAAGCAGCTAAATCTTATGTAAAAGATGCCGAAGAACGTGGCTGTAAAGTATTTATTTGTGCTGCTGGGCTAGCTGCTCACTTAGCTGGTGCGGTTGCTGGTATGACAACTCGCCCGGTAATTGGTGTTCCTGTAGATAATGGCCCATTACAAGGTCATGATGCTTTATTATCAACGGTTATGATGCCAGGTGGCATTCCTGTTGCTACTGTTGCTATAGGTAAAGCCGGTGCTAAAAATGCTGGTTATTTAGCTGCACAAATTTTAGGTGTTGCTGATCAATCTATCGCAGATAAAGTAAAAGCAGAGCGTGTTGCCAATGCTAAAGCTTTGTTGGCAAAAGATGAAGCTATGCAAGCAAAATTGAGTTAATAAAATTGTCGGGTTTAACACATTGTGCCATGATTGAAGCCGCGGCAAAAACCTTTGCTCAGGGGGGCATCATTGCTTACCCTACAGAAGCCGTATTTGGTCTGGGCTGTGATCCCGACAACAACTCAGCAATTGAAAAATTGCTGAGTCTTAAACAACGTTCAGCTGATAAAGGTTTCATCCTTTTAGCTGGCGATTATAGTCAATTACAACCATACATTGATGAGTCAGCAATATCAGAACAGCAAAAGAACCATATATTATCTCGCTGGCCAGGTGCTATCACTCAAGTTTTACCGATAAATAAGAATATTTCCCCCCTGTTATCTGGAGTGTACAAAACCATAGCGGTTAGAGTCACCCAACACCCTGATGTTGTTGCCTTATGTCGAAAAACAGGCAAAGCCATTATTTCTACCAGCGCTAACCTATCAGGCCAGCCAGCAGCAACTACATGGCAAAATGTCATGAAGCAATTCCCAACACAGTTAGATTATCTAATTCAAACGGATACCTTAGGAAAACTTACTCCTTCCACCATTATTGATGGTATCACCAGCAAGATATTAAGAGCTTAAAAACTGCCGTATAGATAAGTTACAGTCTCAGAATGATATTCTTGTGATTATTATCACTAAGTTACTGTTTTTTAGATTGCTTTTTCTTCTTATCCACCGTGAATGTTGATCTATATCAAATTGTGAAATTAAAGTAATTACTCAGCAAGGAATACTTGTGCTAGATCAAGTTTTGTTGCAGCAGCAGGAATATGATACCCACAATTACTTTAAGGATAAAACTCATGAAAAAAACATTATTAACACTTGCATTATTAGCAACTCTCCCTACTACGGTATTAGCTAATCAAGCTGGGGATATCTTAGTTCGTGGTGGTCTTACTATGGTTGCACCTGATACTGGTAAATCATCAATCCTTCTTGGAGGTGATGATTCAACGATGACGCTGACGGTTGATGATAATACTCAATTAGGTTTAAACCTTGTATATTTCCTTGATAGTCGCTGGGCTGTAGAGTTACTAGCAGCAACTCCTTTTACTCATAATGTAACCATTCAAGATCCTAATGGAGTATTAGGGGTGGATGGAGCAAAACTGGGCGAAGTTAGCCATTTACCACCAACATTAAGTGCATTGTATTATTTTGATACAGGTTCATCATTAAAGCCTTACGTTGGTGTGGGTTTAAACTACACTATATTTTTTGATGAAGAATTTGAATCAGCTCCAACAGATTTAGGTTTAAGCAACTTAGAGCTAGATGGAGCTTTTGGTTACTCTGTTCAAGTGGGCACAGACTATCATATTAATGATAAGTGGCATGTAAATGCCTCAGTTCGCTACATTGATATTAATTCAGATGCTACATTTGATGTTGGTGGTGAGAGCATAGGTAGTGCAAGTATTGATGTAGACCCTATGGTTTATTCAATTATGCTTGGCTACAAATTCTAAAATTAATTTATTAGCTGTTCAAAACAAAAAGCAGTAACTTATTCTAAAGAGTTACTGCTTTTTTGTTTTCATTAAATCTAGCTTCAGTTAGGCTATAGCCATAAGTTAACTGCTCTT
>Ga0209395_1000850_pt1 | contig 44121 bp, 41 predicted proteins | sample GOMGulsemesocosm_3_FD_184635 | JGI IMG/M metagenome (GOLD analysis project Ga0209395, IMG submission 184635) | Methane-oxidizing microbial communities from mesocosms in the Gulf of Mexico - GOM9D Gulf of Mexico (SPAdes) (version 2) | ecosystem: Environmental > Aquatic > Marine > Cold seeps... | reverse complement strand
TAATTACATCGAATTGTTTTACAACTCGATACGCAAGCATGGTACTAATGGTTTGCTGTCACCCCAGCAGTACGAAGACCGTTACAATTTGAATAGCGGAGTGGTCTAGGTTTATGGGGGCTATTCATTCTGCTAGCATGGCGTGCTTAGCTCCACCGGCAAATCAAGCCAAGTGAGGTTAGGGGTATCTGATGTGCGTCACCGTGGTTTTGATGAATGGCTACCCAGGTTTAACAATTAACCAGCTAAGGATCAGCTCACGAATAGGCGCAAATAATGATCGACGGCGAAGTTAAGAAAACACGAAGTAGTGCCTATACATGACCGAACTACACGCCCCAACAGTTTTCCTGGTGATTGTCGCAATCAACGTTACGCTGGCTATTTCATTAGCGGCTGCTGGATCACGCACTAGCCGAGATGGTCTATTGCTTTGGGCTATCATGATGGCCTTACATACCCTAGCCTTCGGGCTCTTTGGTCTGGGTCGAGTAATTAACGATTTCACTTTGATCATTATTGCAGCAACTACGCTTTCCGCCTCATGGGCCATGTTCGCGGAAGGATTGTTCCAGTTTCAGCAGCGGCATCCCTCACACGGATTGATCTGGCTTCCTGTAGTCCTCATTTTGACTGCCTTTTTACTATTGCAGGACAACTTCTCGGCACGAATTCTCATCGCTAGCGTTATCTATTGCGCACAAGTCACTCTGATTCTTGTCGTGTTGAATCAAGGGCGGCGATCGACGGTGGGGCGCGGTCAATATTTTATCTTAATCGGACTGCTACCAGTCATTCCTGCATTTTCCTTTCGCGGCTTTATGGCCGCAACGGGACAGGCAGAGAAAGTGCTGATATTGGCGTCAAATCAAGCCCAGGCTGTGAGCTTTCTGGTCTCGATTGTCTCGACGATATTCATCGTTATCGGACTGCTGATTATGAGCAAAGAACGTTCGGAAAGCAGGGCTCAGCTCCTCGCAGTGCAAGATCAACTTACGGGGCTGGCCAATCGGCGCAGCATCGACGAAACCTTGAGCAAGGAATTGGCAAGATCTAGGCGTTATGGTCGCCCGTTGGCGTTGGTCATGCTGGATGTAGATTATTTCAAGAAATACAACGACCGTTATGGCCATCAGGCAGGTGATGAGTGCTTGAAAGACGTGGCTAGCGTCTTGCTGGAGGTCACGCAGAGGCCCTGTGACCTAGCCGCCCGCTATGGTGGCGAAGAGTTCTTGCTAATCCTTCCGGATACCGATGTTGTCACTGCACTGAGCCTGGCCGAAAGAGTACTTGCTTCGATTGGGGATCTTGAATTACGCCACGAACAATCGCCTTTGCGCGTCGTTACAGTCAGTGCCGGCATCGCTGCATTGACTAATAACAGCTACAGGGATAGTGATAGTTTGCTGCGGGCGGCTGATAAAGCTCTCTACCAGGCCAAGCAAAACGGTCGCAATCAGGCTCAGGTGGCTCCGGAGTTTCATTTTCAAGATAGCTCTGAGGTAATCCCCCTGAAAAACAAAATTAGTTATAAGTAGAAAATTCTCGTGATCTATTCTGAGGAGTTTTCTATAAAACAATCACGTTGGGTCGGAAGCAGACAGCTCCCATATCAACCTCACTCGATTTCCCAGCCACCTCGTTAAACACAAACCACTAACCGCAACTAACACCTCTCCTTAGCTCCCAATAAACCCGCGAAAACATCGGTATCTTATATGGAGAAAGCCTCTCCATCAGAGCCCTACAGGAGGCGGCAGAAAGCGCATCGGCGTGCGTGGTGATGTTTTGCCCGTCGCGCCCTAGAGATCGTCCTTTATTTTTTTGCTTTTAAATCACAATAGCTTTATACAAGCCATCAACAGGAGATAACAATGCCACCAAAGAAATTTTATGCAGTTTGGGCCGGTCATAAACCCGGTATCTACACCACTTGGTCTGAAGCAGAAAAACAGGTGAAGGGTTACCCCAAGGCGGGATTCAAATCATTTTCAACAAGGCCTCTTGCCGAAGAAGCATTCGCTAACGGTACAGCTGTACCCTCAAAAGCAGTACTTCAACGTAAATCAACAGACTCCCCTAGTACCACAAACGGAACTTCTACTTCCGATGTAGATATTTTCTGTGATGGGGCATGTAATCCAAACCCTGGAAAGTCAGGCACAGGCATCGCTATCTACAAAAAACAGCACCTGGATCAGCTTTGGTATGGACTACACAACCAATCTGGAACCAACAATACTGCCGAGCTGCTGGGGCTTTACCATTCACTCATGTTTGCCAAAGCAGCAGCCGAGGATGGCCAAAGCGTAACGGTTCACTGTGACTCTAAATACTCCATTGACTGCATTACAACATGGGCTAAGGGCTGGAAGGCTAAGGGCTGGAAAAAGAAAGGTGGCGAGATTAAGAACCTAGACATAATCAAACCTGCACACGCTCTTTATTTAGACATCGCTGACAAAATTCAGGTGCTGCATGTGAAAGGCCATGCAGGAATTGAGGGCAATGAATTGGCTGACCGCATGTCCGTGATTGCCATAGAACGGCAAGAAGCTGAACTGTGCCAATATACTGAATCTGCATCTATTCCCGACATATTATCGATGGCGAGAGGCTAACATTCCAGGCATTACCTTACCCGTCCCTTTTGGTCCTACGCTGTTTAAGGCAAGCGTAAGGCGAGGGCCGAGTAAGTAGGCTTGGTGATGACAAGGCAGTCGTTATAAGTATAAAGTGATCGAGCAAGCTGTTTTTCGATTGCAAATATTACACTCCCTATTCGAAGTTCTGTCGTAAGAAAAGCTGGAATATGGCTGCTCTTCCTTTTCATTTTTGGGGCGTTCAGGCCCGTTGTTATTATGTAATGGAGTACTCGTATGACTATTCAACTTGATGTGAAAGAAACACGAATTATTGGCTGCCTGCTAGAGAAGGCAGTGACGACCCCCGATCAATATCCATTGACGTTAAATGCCCTGACTAATGCCTGTAACCAAAAATCTAGTCGTGATCCTGTAATGGTTTTGGATCAGGGTGAGGTTCAGAGAATTTGTCGCCAGCTTAAAGAAAAGCACCTGATAGCAATAGAAGAGGGATTTAAGAACAATACCGAGAAATATAGTCACCGCTTCTGTAATACATTAATGGGGGAGCGTCAATTCGATGAACCAGCTTATGCCATTGTTTGCCTGTTGCTGTTACGCGGGCCCCAGACGCCTGGAGAGATACGAAGTCGCAGTAATCGCCTACACGTTTTCGAAGATAATCAGCAAGTTTTAGACGCATTACTGGCATTGACGGAGGGCGAAGGGGGAAGGGTAGTCGCTCGCTTGCCTCGTCAGGCAGGCCGGATGGATCATGAGTATGCCCACCTGTTCTACGGGGATATTGAATCTGTACAGCAGGAATCAGCAGTCGCACAACGTGTTCCTACGGTTAACAAAGATCGACAGATCAGTCGGCTCGAAGCCAGAGTTGACGCGTTAGAAAATGCATTGATTGGTTTGGCAAAACGCTTGGGGGAAGAAATTGATTTAAGCTGTGAGTTGGGCGGCGGCGGAAACGAAATTCAGGAGCCGTAGCAGACCAGGAGGAAATATGGAGGGGTGGTCAATCAAGTATTCAAAGTGTTGGGGGGGGTATCCCTTTACATGCTCTATTGGTTTCTATGCCAGATAATTTTGATGACGCCACCTGAGTCCTGGGCGATGTACATATACCCATTACCATCAACCGTGATCCCTTCCTGGTTATTCCCTGGAAAAGACCGTGCACTAATAAGCGCTCCCGATAGGTCAAGTTCCAATATTGTATTTGTTGCATCACTAATGGCATACAAATGCTCAGATACTTGGTCATAGTAAAGCCCTGAAAGGTCAGTTACGCCGGGCATGAAATACCTGAGAAGTTTTCCTTGTAGCAACTTTTTGCTTTTGAGTGGCAGCTCAACTTCAAAGATTCCTGAAACATCCTCCCTATTATCAAGATTGAAGCTTTGATTAGCGACATAGAAGGTGCCGCCCTCAGGATGATTATCATCAGGTACGAATGTTATAGCCTCAATTCCTTCTCCTCCGGGAGCTAGAAGAGTTGTCCCATTGAGACTTCTCGGAACCGAGAACTCCCGCAATACCTCGAAGGTCTCAGGGCTCAGTTCAATAATTGATTCTTTTCTCTCAATTGCGATATACAGAAGGCCACTCACTGGGGCATGAGTAACACCCTCAAAATCAGCATGCCGGACACGCATCTGTTTCACCAATTTCCCGCTAGTCTCTATTTCATAGACATTCCCCCCATCTCCCACAACGAAGAGTGTACCGCGTTCAGAGTGGTAACAGATTCCTGATGGCTCCTTGAATCCAACCTTGTCTATGTTGCCGATCCACCTATACGGGAACACAATGCTGGCTGCACTTGCTTGCTGCTTGAATACAGCAGTACATCCCGGTAAAAGAATTAGAGAAATGAAAAGAATAGGGGCTAGTGCTTTTTGAAACATACCTTGCATTGAAACTCCCTTAGATGACGCTTAGGAGGTGGGGGCCGCATGTCCTACCAGTTAAATATAGGATAATGAAAAGCAGCCTATAAACAAAATTATACACTCAGAGAATCAGGATCATGCAAAATGGGCTACCTCCATGAGTATTCATGGAGTGTCGAAAGCAGTCACCAAACCAACTTCACATTACACAAGTCCACTAACGTATTACGATTATTCAATTTGGTTAATGGGTCGAGGACTGAAACGAAGCGTTATCTGATCATGGAATTCCTGCAAAGTATCTTGAGTTGGAGCTTACAGAAAACCTGATAATGAATGACGTGAAGAGTGCAATCAACGTGATGCAGAAACTTCATGAAGAAGGCATAAAAATATCGATTGATGATTTTTGCACTGCCTATTCATCACTTGCTTATTTAAAGCAATTTAAAGCCCTATTGTTAGCCGTGTATGTCCAAACTGTCAGAAGCACGGCTCAACTAAACACAAAAATAGTCGGCGCTTGATCCTGATCTATCAAAGCCCCCCTGTTATTTCGTTAAAATGACTCCAACTTTTATCCTTTATTGAGCCAAAAAAATGACAAACATCACTTCGTTTATGACCGATGATCACCGAGCTTGTGACGACGTCTTTGTCGATTTTGAAAATATGATCGCTGAGCAGAACTGGGAAGAATTAAAAAATAGTTGGGCTGTTTTTTCAAAAAAACTACTACACCATTTTGAAATGGAAGAATCAGTGCTATTTCCTGCATTTGAATCAGCAACCGGCATGACCAGCGGCCCAACCTCGGTTATGCGCTCTGAACATCAACAGATGCGAACGCTTATGCAGACAACCGAACAAGCTTTAGCGAGTCAAGACAAAGACCAATGTCAGGGCATCGCCGAGACACTCATGCTCATGATCCAACAACACAACATGAAAGAAGAACAAATGCTCTACCCAATGACGGATCAGCGCACTAACGCCGCCGAAGTTATTGCCTCCATGCAATCTCTTGAGCAATAGAGTTTACTGTGGAACAGATAGATCTAGACGTAAGTGATCTACCAGCCCCTGAGCCCTTCGATAAAATCATGAAGGCACTCGCCGTGCTGGAAAGTAATCAATATTTGAAAATAACACACAGAAAAAATCCTGTTCTGCTCTACAAACCACTACAGGATCTTGGTTATAACTTTCATGTTCAAACGGGAAAAAGCCAAGCTTTTGAAATTTTTATCTGGGCTGAAACTCCAAATGCACCACCCGGAATTAACTATCCCAATCTAGCGACGCTCAGCGACACCACAAAGAATTGTGGTGATCATTAAGTATGGACCTTCGCCGACTTTCTTTTGATTCAATGCCACCTTTGGCGATCCCATTTCGTTTTTTTGTAACTGCTCCTGTCTTCGCTATTTTGGTTGCGCTATTATTTTTAGTCGCCGAGCCCTTTGAGCTTTCATCTCGCTGGACAAACTTATTATTAGCGGCAACTCATGGCATCACCTTAGGCTTTATGCTGATGATTATGGTGGGCGCACTGTTTCAAATTTTACCGGTGGTGACCGGCGTTTCGATGCCAAAGGTAAAACATATATCAACCTTGGTTCATTTGTTTTTTTCGGCCGGAGTTTTCAGTTTAATCGCCGGGCTTTATTCGATGAGCCATTATTTGCTAATGATAGCCGGAGCAACACTTGGAGTTGGTTTTAGCGCCTTTTTTATAGGACTAATCAGCTGCATGTCCGCTATGCGTAATACGCCGAGTAGTTGGGCAGTTCGCCTTGCCGTATTAAGCCTGATGATTACGATCAGCTTTGGTCTACTGTTTATCTTCGGCTGGGATCATCCATCCTGGTTCCCAAACCCTAGAGCCTTCACCAATACCCATTTACTTTGGGGTCTGATTGGCTGGACACTTTTATTGATAATGGGTGTAAGTTTTCAAATCATCCCGATGTTTTATGTAACACCTGATTATCCAACATGGTTAAGCCGTTTTTTACCCCCCGTTATTTTCCTCGAACTGATAACTGTCAGTGTGTCGCAGGGCCACACTATATTCGGGTTGGCATCGCTTATTCTCTTGACCCTGACGTCATCCATTTATCCCGCCTATACGCTTCATTTAATTTCAAAAAGAAAGCGCAAATCTCAGGACATCACTCTCTGGTTCTGGAAAACGTCGATGATCAGTTTTCTAATCGCTGCACTGACGTTTTTGTGGCTGATTTTTTATAACGGAGGTTATCTAGCCCGGTTAGAATTAATTTTGGCGGCGACTGTTTTATTCGGGTTTATAATGGCCCTGATCACCGGCATGCTGTTAAAAATCGTGCCATTTCTTGTCTGGCTAAACCTTCAACAAAGCTGGATCAAAAACCCATCCGTCAAAATGCCATTAAGTAATATGCAACAGGTTATCCCGGCTCCTCTAGCAAAGCTTCAATATTTTTTGTTTATGTTAATGTTCGCGCTGATACTTATTCTGATGTCGGGGTTCCAAACGTACTGGTTACTCAAACTGACCGCTTTAACTATGTTGGCCAATTTCGGTTACCTGCTCTACAACTTGATTAAAGCGAAAGCTCTTTACAAACAATTGGCGCGCGAACTAGACACAGCCAAAATCTAGTTACCCTGCTACAACGCTTTAACAAAAATTTATCCCGCGTTGCGACATCCTCCTTTCTGACAAACTAAGTACAGCTCTATGAGTAGCTCTAATTCACCCGGCCTGTAATTCAATCCATACAGCTCGTATATTTTCTCCTGATTAAATGCTATTTATTAGTATTAATTGCGAACGAAATACGGGTAACCAACTCTACCTAGCCAGAAAACATTCACGCACTCTTAAATTCAGTCCGTAGAAATCACAGTATATTTTCGGGCTTTCAACGAAGGGAATTCACCATGTCAGATAAGCCTGCATTCAAAACTCTAAGCAGCTTCAAGATTAAGCCACTTGCTCTTGCTATGGGGCTGGCTATCTCTTTATCGAGCTTGGCCAGCGAACTGCCTGATGCACAACAAAGTTTTGATCAGGGTGAATACTCCACCGTTGTCATCGAACTAAAGAACCTGCTACAAGATGATCCTGAAAATGCCTCCGCGCGTTTTTTACTTGGCCGAACTTACCTAGAGCAAATGAATGTGCTCGCTGCTATCAAGGAGCTTAAAAAAACACAACAACTTGGCGCCCCAGCAAAGCAATGGGCCGTTCCGCTAACGCGCAGCTACTTCCTTGCTGGCGATACTGATAACACCATCGCGCAGCTAGACCACCTAGAATCGATCAGCCAAGACCAACAGAGCGAGTTACTGGCGATTATAGGTCACGCACAATTAGCACAAAATCTTATCATTGATGGCAAAGATACCTTTCAGCAGGCGCTATCAATCAAGGATAACGCCTACGCAAAAGTAGGCCTAGCACGTATTGCCATGTTCGAAAAGGAAAATGATCAAGCCTCGTCATTACTGCAAGAGGCCCTATCGCTAGAACCAAATAATCTAGACGCATTGATAACCAGCAGCCAACTACTGGCGTCTCAGGAACGGTTTGAAGAAGCAATCAAACCTCTTAACCACGCCCTAACGATCAATCCACAGTTGCAAAGCGCCCGCATGATGCGTAGCGAGCTTTATATCCGTACCAATCAACTGGAAAAAGCCCGTAACGAAGCAAATACTCTACTCAAGCAAAACCCAAATAACGGTCTCGCGCATTTCACGCTGTCGCGCCTTCAACTGGATGCTCAACAACATTCTAAGGCACAGACTTCGGCAGAAAAAGCCTTACGTTCAATGCCTCAGCACCTGATGACTCATTTCATTCTCGGTGCCACCCATTACGCGCAGAAGAACTTTGAACAAGCACAGTTTTATCTGGAAAAATTTGTTGCCGCGCAACCAGATCACCTAATCGCAACACGCTTGATGGGCGCTATCTATCTGCAATTACAGGACACCAACAGTGCCATTGATCTACTCTCTGGTTTTGTGAAGCATTCCGACACCAACGATGCACCATTACTAAACTTATTAGGTCGCGCCTACCTGCAATCTGGCGATTACACCCGCGGCACAGAGATGCTCAATCGAGCACTGGAAATTGATCCCAATATTCAAAACACGCGCACCCAATTGGCTATCGGGCAAATTGCCAGTGGCGACATTAATACCGCCATCATCCAACTGGAAAATGCCATTACGTTGCCCGACGCTACCGAGCAAACCAGCATCATGCTGATTCTTTCCTACCTCAATCAGCAGCAGCATGACAAAGCTTTCGAAGCCATCGGCAAGGCAAGCAAACAATACCCAAAAAATGCGGTTTTTATTAACCTCAAAGGTATGACTCACGAAAGTCAGCAGAATTTTGACGCAGCTAGATTAGCCTACCAACAGGCGCTGAAGATCAATAACGAGTTTATTCCCTCCCTATTAGCGCTAGCAAAACTTGAGCTTACCAACCAGCAACTTACCCCGGCCCAAGAGCACCTGAACAACGCATTGAAAATCAACAGTAACCACCTGCAAAGTCTATTGCTGATGGCGCAACTGGAAGGCATGCAAAATAATACAGCGCCCATGGTTAAATGGCTTGAGAAAGCCCGCGACAGAAACCCTGAAGCATACGCACCGGTTAATCTATTGGTTAGTTATTACTTACAAAGCACTAATGTCGACAAGGCTCGCAACGAAGCCTCACGTTTCTATGCGGATCAAAGTAAAAACCCCGGCAGCCTCTCGTTGATGGCGCGTGTCAGTATCGCCGCAGGTGAGAATGACAAGGCCCGCTCCTATTTACAGGATATTATCGCTAACAATTCTAAGGATATCAGCCACCGTCTGCAGCTGGCCCAGCTGCAAATTAACGATAAGCAATATTCAGACGCCCTCAGCCACCTCGATGCAGTGCTGGCACTGCAACCGGCTCATCCAGCAGCGCTCTCATCCCGCACCGGCATCTTAATTGAGCAACAGCGTTTTGATGAGACGCAGCAGGCAATCAAGACCTTCAATGATAACTACCCTGACAGTTTTATGGGTCCACGTTTGCTTGGCGACCTGCTGATTGCGCAGAAACAAAAAAACGACGCTACCGCGGCCTACGAGCAGGCTTTTAATCTGGCCAAAACGCCCTACCTAACGAATAAGTTATCACGCTTATATCAAGATTCAGACAAGCCTCAGCAGGCAATACAACTCATGGAAAGCTATTTACAGGCTACCCCAGGCGACCACAAGAGCCGCTTGGCACTTGCTTCACTTTATCAACAGGCTGGCAATAACATCCAAGCGATAGTCCATTACGAAACGATCGCCAGCGCTGCTGATAATGTGATTGTGCTCAACAACCTGTCTTGGCTGTACTGGCTTGAAAACTCATCCAAAGCCTTGCCTACAGCTCAGAAAGCTCATCAGTTAGCACCAGGGGCTGCTGCTGTGATTGATACCTATGGCTGGATTATGTTGCATCAAGGTGATAAATCAGGCGCCCTAAAACTGATTCGCCAGGCCATTTCAAAAAACCCGACTAATCCAGACATCCGTTATCACCTGGCCAAGGCGCTCACCATGAATGGCGATAAAACTCAGGCCAAAAAAGAAGTAGATAGACTGCTACGCGACTACAGCGGTTTTGAAGAGGAAAGTGCCGCGAGGTCTTTAGCGACAGAATTACAGTAAAAACCTAACATTCAGGCACAAAAAAGGCTGCAACTGCAGCCTTTTTTATATTCGCTTTAACGCTTAACGCATTGAAATCAGCATCACCTGCTGAGCACAGTAAAGCGTCAAAAACAGAGAAGGCCACTCACCGATCAGCACAAAAACCACCATTTGCTTACGTTGAGGATCAAGTTGCGAGAACTTCTGTCCACCACGAAGATAATCCTGCACTCGGTGCAACAAGATAAAACCTGCCAACCCTGAAAGGCCCAAAACTAAAGTAAAAACAAAACCAAGACTCATAAATCTAACTCCACCGTGCAATTTTAGCGCTCAATACTAGTCGCCCTATCTTCACAGAGCAATACCTGCCTCTGCTCAATGCGGGCTAAACAACACTGATATAACCCATCAAGCCTGTTTTCATGTGTTCAACAACGTGGCAATGAAACATCCATCGACCCGGATTATCGGCCACAAAAGCCACTTTCACTTTTTCATTACGCGCCAATAAAACTGTATCTGAGTGATAAGGCTCAATATCACGTTTATTGGATGACAGAACAGTAAAGGTAATGCCGTGCATATGAATAGGGTGATGATGTGGAGTCGCATTATGCAACTCCACGACATAACTCTGCCCCAACTTAAAAGTCGCTAACGGCGCGGGTATATTTTCTTTTGTCATGCCCTCCCAGGCACGTCGATTAATTGTCCAGAAACTGTGATTAACCGAACCGTCTTTATTAACCGGCGATAGAGCTCCCTCCCACTCAAAGACCAGTTTCAATTGGTCCGCATTAGCAACATCTGCCACCGGAATAGGATTGACAGGCAAGCAGGGAACCATCGTGCGCTTTGGTAATTTACTAGCTACCGTGCGGAAACGAAAAATCTCAAAGAAACCGCGCCCCTTCTTATCATAAACAACAACTTCCATTCCTACTTCTTGCGGAGCAATGAAGCCCACGTCGAGACGCATACCGGCACCTGTATCACGTGACTCCAATGGATAGGGTTCGGCAATGGCGTTACCGTCCAGCGCCAAAACTTGCGCGGGGTAATCTTTGAAAGATAAATGATAAACACGCGTGCTATCAATATTAAGAAAACGTGCCCGTACGGTGCCACCTGCGGGAATTTCCAGCGTGGGCTTAATTAGTCCATTAACTGTTTTGACCGTGCCGAGCGTGCCAGCACGAGCAGCTTGACGGGGAATAGAAAGCGGCAGAAAATCGCCCTCCTTATCCAATCGCCAATCTCGCAACTGTATAACTGCCTCATTATCAAAGGCCACTGGTTCAGCCTCATCAACAATAAAAGCACCGGTCAGGCCCTTGCCCAGCTGCACCAAGCTGTTAACGTGCGGGTGATACCAGAAGGTGCCAGCGTCCGGACAGCTAAAATCATAGAGGAAACTCTCACCAGCAGGAATTGGCGGCTGAGTCAGAAAGGGCACCCCATCCATGGCGTTTTCGATACGGATACCGTGCCAGTGAATAGTGGTCGGCTCATTAAGCCTGTTAATAAAAAGAATACGTATACGCTTACCCTGTTTGGCGCGAATTACTGGCGCCGGATAATCGCCGTTAAAGGTCAAGGCCGCTGTTTGTTTGCCGGGCACTAGCTCAACAGACGCCGGTTCAGCCGTCAGTACAAAATCCACATCATCGGCGCCCTCGCGTAGAGTGAATTTAGGCAGGCTGCATGCTGTCAGCCCCAAACAACCAACCTGTAAAAAAGCACGTCGCGTTAACGCCACCTTGATGCCTCCATTAAAAAACAGTTTAAATAAAAATTTAATCTAGCAACTTATGTAGCAACGAATAAATGATTATCCCAATGGGTTGACGGTGCTTGCGCCAGCAGCTGCAATTCATCCGTAACAGCGAATAATTGCCCAAGGCCGTTACTCACAACAAATCTATCCTGATCTGGTAGATAACCCGCACCGGCGACATCTCGCACGGCAAATGTCTGTAATAACTCCCCCTGCTCAACTTGCCAGAGATTAACCACCCCTCCACGGGGTGACGTCGTTACAGCCAACGTGCCTGACACGTTCATGGCCACACTGGCAATATAATAATGCTGAGCCTGCCAGGTTTCACCCGTTGCCTGCAGCGCCTGTAACGGCTGTGTTCCGCGTTGCGAAAACACCAGTGGGCCTTCATAATTTTCATCCGGATTGGCCGTCGTTTGAAACTGTGCACCCACCATTACCGTACCATTGGCAGCCACATCCAGATGGCGCATGCTGAGGTATTGATGAGGCGCGTCAAAACGTTCCGTTACTTGCCCGTTGCGGCTATCCAAATACAACAAGGCCGACTGCATGGTCGCTAGGTTTAGTTTTTTACGGCGGACTTCAGGATGAGTTTGGATGCCGCCCAAAGCAATCGCCAGGGTAAAGCCATCAGGCATCAAGGCCAGCTGATGTGGACCAATACCATCTAAATCGAACTCCTGTACTCGCTGATAATTTTCCGCCGCATCATAAACGGCAACCTTACCTCGCCCGCCTTTAGCGTAAGCATTTTCAGGCACATACAACCAACGACCATCCGCTGAGAAAATAGCATGACCGTAGAAATGTCGCTCCGGCTGAGCGCTCAACTGCTGTTTAATCCGACCTTCGACCACGTCAACCACATAAATAAGCGTGCCGGGGCGACGAGCCACAAACACTGCATCATTACTACCGGGACGCATCAAGGGAGCATGTACTCGCTGCTCAACGGACAGGCTAAAACGTTCACCTTGCCCCAACTGCCAGCCGCTCAGAGTATGTGAATCACCTTTATCTGAACCGGACAACAACAACGGCTGTGATTGCGATGATTTAGAACTGCAACCGCTTAAGGGCAGTAGACTCAAAGCGCTGCCAGCCATCAGCAACTGAAGAAATCGACGTCTCTGCATAGTTTTAGAAGCCATTAATGCTAATCACCGTCGTTGCTATTAAAGCCCAAGCTGATGCCCAAACTTCTAGGTAACTTACTTAAATTACCCTGCAAAACCGATAGCCTCTTGTGCAATTCAATGAGCTGCGCGTAATACTCTGGCTGTTTTATTTGCGTAAACAATGGACCTTCCAGTAGTAAAAACTGGTCATTCACGGCTTTAAAAGCATCATCAATAGCCAGCAGTAGGCTGCTATCAACCTCTTTGTGCTCTGCTAGATAGCTGACCAAACCAAAACCACCATTGCCTCGATACAACTGTTCCAACGTTACCGTACTGGCACGCATTAACTCCAGTGAGTATTGACTGCGCCAGGCTTCCAGACGATAGGGTTTGGCATGGCTTGCGCCTTTACCATTAGCAATGGGCAGTCCCAACTTATTGCGCTTCACGACTTCGGCGCCCACCACCAGTGTGTCCAGCAGGTCAGCCAGTGCGGCGTTATTATCAGGGTATAGCTTATTTCCCTTGCCTGGGCTCGAGAATTTATCAGCATAACCCGGCGTAGCCGTATCGCCATACCAATCATTCAGCAACTGGAAAGTAACCAGTTGTACTCGCTCAGTAATCGCCATAAGTAATTGGCAACGGCGTGCATTCTGCTGATAAAGCACCAGATCACTGGCTCGCTCATCAAACAATAAATACTCCAGTGCAACCAACCCCTGAACCGAAACACTGGCTGAAGCAACGCGCTCAGCATTCAAGTCATCATCGCTGGCAATCAAGGCTTCAACCTTCTTCCTGGTGATATCCTTACGATCAGGCCAGAACTGTAATTTCCAGCGCAGGTTGCCATCTTCAATGTGCCCAAAGCCTATCGGCTGTGCACGCGCCCAAGCGGTCATTGTTGCGCGCCACTGATTCTGCAAACTTTTCTGTAAGCCTTGCTGCGCGGACGCTTCAGCCTGGCAAAATGCTTGACTCTGTTCGATCTGTTTCAGTGCCTCGGCATCCAGTTCAGCATACAAGGGCACAATCACCTCATTGGCTGTATGCGCCAACAATTTCGGCTCAGAAGGCTCTTTGCCACAGGCAATCAGTGTCAGGCCAACCACCATTAACAACGGCCATCGCACCCAGGAGCTCTTAACTAAGGCTTTGCTGTGCATTTTTTCTTTGCTGTTCATGGTGCCGTTCCAAACTCATTACAAATTAAAGAGATTCAACAAAACGTAGTAATTCATTACGCTGTGCTGCATTCATTTGCTCAACTGCCTGGCGGCTTTTTATCGCCTCACCTCCGTGCCAGAGAATCGCTTCCAGCACATTCCTAGCGCGGCCATCATGCAAAAACCCGGTTTGCGGAGTAATTCTTTTAGCAAGACCTATGCCCCACAATGGCGCCGTACGCCATTCATGTCCAGAGGCCGCAAATACCGGGCGATTATCGGCTAAATCATCACCCATGTCGTGCAATAAAAGATCCGTGTAAGGCGAAAAGGTGCGACTGTTTAACCAGGCATGTTTCGATTCGCCTGCCTGCAATTGCGGACGATGACATTGTTGGCAACCCGCTTGCGAAAATAGCGCTTGACCGGCCTGCTGCTCAGGTTTCCCTGACATTGATTGTGGCACCGCTAAATTGCCCACATAAAGTGCAATTCGGCCCAGTAGTTTATCGGAAATTTCTGGCTCACCACCATCAACCATTTTCAGGCAATCATACTGCGTCAAAGTGCAGTTTTGTCCTGCAAATAACGTCGAGCTGATACCTAGATCAGCATGAAATGCACCGGCAGACTGTTGCCTCAGGTTAGGCTGCTCCGCCTTCCAGCCAAAACGCCCCAATGCTTCACTTTGTTTCCTGACATCCCACACCCGATTCGCACGCCCTGATATGCCGTCACCATCTGTATCCTGAGGATCAGCCCACGCCAACAACTGTTGCTCTGGAACGGCTTCCAACAAACCTAGCCCAGTTAGCATCGGCGCCATGCGAACCGATGTCTGCACATCAGCTGCTAGCTCGCCATAACCCGGCTGCTCAATTGTTAAGGTCGGCTTGCGTAAGCTAACCTGCTCACCCCCTTTCAGTGTTCGAATTACCTCGGTAAAACGGATAACCGCTTTACCTTCGGCGGCTATACCCGGCAACGCCTGATTTTGTAATTGACCACCATAGACTGGTTCTATAGCCGTTTTACTTTGATTTTCTGCCATCTGATCCGGCACACTTAAGCGCACCACATGCGTCATCATTGGTTGGCCATCTAACGGTGCCAAGCCACGCGCCGAAGCAATATGGCAGCTGCTGCAACTAAGAGCATTAAAAAGTGGCCCTAAGCCATCACGCGCATCGGTTGACGCAGGCGCCTGCACCCAGGGATTACGAAAAAAACTACGTCCGACAGCAAAATCCAGCTGGTCAAGCAACGGCATTTGTACATCGGGCTGATCGAGCTGGTGATGCTCTGGCGCTGGCACGGGAGGTGCCTGAACAGGCTGCGATTCAACATCAGACAGACCTGCAGAACACCCCCACAGAGTAGTTAACATCAATAACCATACGCTACCGCGCTGCAAGCCCTTCATAAAACTCCTATCTCCAAAAACAAGAAAGAGGCAACAACAGTTTGCAGCCTCTTTCCTTTATCTATAACCCGTCAATCGGCTTAGGTTATCTAACTCTTACCTAAACCTTTGGAAGAGTCGTTAAAACGCATGACCCGCAGTTTCCGGCTCTAGCTTGCTAACACCGATAATCTGGGCAGCAGCTTCAATAGCGCGAGTTTCCTCGACCAACGCGACAATTGCGTTACGGATGATTCCCTCTCCTTCAGCATTGCCTTCGGCAATCATCTGGTCGAATTTCATTGGTTGATCAGCTTCTGCACGATCAACCATCACCTGAAGATTCGTTGTAGTTTTTTCCAGCGCTGCACGAATTTCGCCGTCTACTTTAGGGGATTTCTCACGCACCAAATCAGCCAGAGAAGGTCCGCTCAATTTACTACCATCGACACGCTGGTAGCTACCCAAGTAAACATTGCGAATACCCTGTGCATTGTAAAAATGAGAGTTGTGAGTATTGTCGCTGAAGCAATCGTGCTCGTCTTCTGAAGAGTTTGCTTCCAGAGCAACTTTCATACGTTCACCTGCCAGCTCACCCAACGCCAGACTGCCCATACCGAACAGCATAATATTCAGACCTTCCTTTACGTCACCAGAAACCAAGTCTGCGCGGTAATTATCATTTCGGCCGGCATCCCATTGATTATCCATATACACAAGATCATCGACTAATAGTTGAGAAGCAGCTCGCAGGTAATCTGCACGACGTTCACAGTTGCCACCAGTACAGCGTTCACCTGCAACAAAATCCGTATACTCGCGGCTTCCTGCGCCAGCATCATGACCATTCAAATCTTGGCCCCACAGCAGAAATTCAATGGCGTGGTAACCGGTTGCTACGTTTGCTTCAGACCCCGCCAATTCATTCAGGCTAGCCAGTATTTCAGGCGTCAGCGTGGAAACATCTATTTTTTCACCGCCCACATTCAGCTCAGTTTGGGAAATAATATTAACCGTAGCGCCTTCATTTCCCAGCTCGTAGCTGTAATCACTGGCCACATAATCAATTAGACCTTCATCCAACGGCCATGCATTCAACTGCCCTTCCCAATCATCAACAACCGAATTGCCGAAACGGAATACTTCACTTTGCTGATACGGTACACGTGCTTGCTTCCATGCATCACGCGCTGCTCGCATAGTGGCTTCGCTTGGATTTGCCAGCATGGCATCGGTAGCTTGCTGTAGCTGCAGAGCAGTCGTCAGTGAATCTTCAAAAACAGCCTGCGCTAAATTAGCATAGTGACCAACTACAGCCTGCTCATCAGCAGCCATGGCTAAAGAACCAAAGCACGCCAGTGCCAGACCTAACAGTTTGCGTCGCATTCTTAACTCCTTGTATCTCGATAAAATTGATTGGTCGAGATATTAATACAATTGAGAATGATTCGCAATAATGCGGAGCTCGATTACTTCTCTGCCTCGAAATTAATGCCCTGAGCCAACGGCAGCTCACTCCCCCAATTAATGGTATTTGTCTGGCGACGCATGTAACTCTGCCAAGCATCCGATCCGGCTTCACGCCCTCCGCCGGTCTCCTTTTCACCACCAAAAGCGCCACCAATTTCCGCACCCGAGGTACCAATATTTATATTGGCAATACCACAATCACTGCCCTGCGCCGACAGAAATAACTCGGCATGACGAATGTGATTAGTGAACAATGCCGAAGACAAGCCTTGTGGCACCGCATTCTGCATTTCAATCGCATTCTCAAGCGTGTGATAACGCATTACATGCAACAACGGTCCAAAGGTTTCCTGCTGCACAATGGGCCAATGGTTCTGTGAGGCCAGAATAGTCGGTGCCACATAAAATCCGGGCTGGGAAAGGGAAGGCCCACTGAACAGACGCTCACCACCGGCTTCTTCAGCTTCAGCAACGGCATCCAGATAGTGCTGCCGGGCCTGCTCGTCAATCAACGGCCCCATTAATACCGCTTCATCCTGCGGATCGCCGATCGGTATCTGCTGATAAGCTTTAATCAGCCTCACCACCAGCTCGTCGTAAATCGCATCATGCAAAAATAAACGGCGAGTGGTGGTGCAACGTTGCCCAGCGGTGCCGACGCTGCCAAACACAATGGCTGGCACAGCCAAATCAAGATCAGCAATTTCATCAATAATTAATGCATTGTTGCCGCTCAGCTCCAACAGGCTACGCCCCATACGGGCCGCCACTCGCTCTCCAACATGACGCCCCACAGCGCTGGAGCCAGTAAACGACACCAGAGGAATTCTCCGATCCTCAACGATTTGTTCGACAAATTCAGTTCCCGATTCAATAAACAGGCTTAGCACCGCCGGGGCATTTTGTGCCTTCATCACCTCTGCACAGATTTTCTGCAGCGCAATGGCACACAACGGCGTTTTTGCTGAAGGCCGCCAGATCACCGCATTGCCAGTGATCAGCGCATTAAAGGCATTCCAGGCCCAGACAGCCACCGGGAAATTAAAGGCGGTAATCACCGCCACTACACCCAGCGGCTGCCACTGCTCATACATGCGGTGTTGTGGTCGCTCTGAATGCAGGGTTTTGCCGTACAGCATGCGCGACTGCCCGACGGAAAAATCCGCCATATCAATCATTTCTTGAACTTCACCCAAGCCTTCCTGGTAGATTTTTCCCATCTCCATGGATACCAGCCTGCCGAGTAGCTCTTTATTTTCTCTTAGTCGCAAACCAATTTCACGTACCAACTCGCCACGTGCAGGAGCGGGCAGCTGGCGCCACAGCCGAGCCGCCTGTAGGGCATTTTCCAATACCGCTTGATAGGCCTGCGTATCACAGCTTTGCACCTGCGCCAGCGTTTGCGCATTAGCCGGGTTTACAGAAACGAGGTTTTCACCCGTTGAAGTGGTAAGCCATTGTCGACCGTCAAAAACGCCAGAGTTCAAAGCATCCAACTGGAGACTTTTCAAAATATCCGCATTAACGGGACGATCCGGCATAAGACACCCCCTTTTATAATCAGAACTGATTCTTTGTCATTATGATCCATTAGAACCCAAACGCTTATCATTGGTTCAGGCTAAAACCTTTGCTAATAAGACCTTAAGCCCAAATGGATTTATTCCTAGCTTCACCTGTCCAAGCTAAGGAAGTCCATACTAATAACAAAACGACTATACTTAAGCTATGACTCAGCAGTTATCCCAGCACAGGGCATATCCTGCAGCGTCGGATTTTGCCCGCTTTGCAAGTGAGGTGGCAACACACCTCAAAGCCACCGAGAGGGGTTGGTTTCACCAGCCACAAAGCCCCTCTGCGCTTCAAAGTCAGCGTGAAGACCAGCAACTTATCCACCTTGACCTCACCCCCTTCCATGGCACAGCGCAAAGCGCCGATGCGACCCGCTGGTTCTCAACCGTGCAAACCCTCAAGCAATTGTTGGCAGCCCATCGTCAGGCCAGAGCAGTCTGTGCCGCTGAGCCAACACAACATGTTCACCGCTACGCAGAAGACTATTTAGAGGGCCGTTTTAACGCGGCCCTCAGCCAGTACTCAGATGAGGACGCCCGACTGATCGCCCATTGGGTCAGTGATCTGGACTTGTATGCTGCTGTAAAATGCATCGAATGCCTGCTCGATTGCTATGACAACCTAGCATTGTTAAAACTGGCTGAACGTAAAGGTTGGCGTGTGCTATTTGATCACCTAGCCATTCGCTGTGGCTCCTCGCAATATCGTCACGCTGAACAGGTTATCGAGCAATTACAAAAACAACACGGCTACGTGCAGTCTCAAATCGAACATGAACGTTTTTACCAGTTCGATGATGGCTGGAATGCTTATCCACTCTATAAAATGCTCGATAACGGCCAAGTCATTCGACTGTTTGTGGACCAGTCCGACGCAGATGCCCCGCAACAAATTATCCAGCACTGGAACCACTGCTATGGTTTTACCGCCCACCACATGGCGCTGCGGGTGGTGCGAACCGAAAACATGCAATGTATCGCGGTGCCTTTGTTTGAGGTGATTGAGGCATTAGCTGAAACAGGCGTTGCCTCGTTAACACCAACCGGCTTTTATACCCACGGCCTGCTGGAACAGGTATTCCTCAAACCCCACCTGAACCAAGAAGTACCCGCCGATGTACGTAAATCACTAACTAGCATTGATCCAGCGCTCAACAAAACCATTGAAAACGGCAAACTTATTGAACTAGTATCAAGGCGAGAGCTACCTATTAATCAGGCTCAACAATTTCTCAGTCTGTATGGAGTTAAAAGTAACAACCACGTTATTTCAGCACCGATTTATCCTTATTTTTTACCTGCTCAAGCAGCTCACGTGATTCGAACCTCCCTGCAATCCACGGTCAGGGAGTGTTGAGCCTATGCTGATGCGCTCAACAGAAACAGGCAATGAAGGGTTCAGCCGTAAGAATAGTGCAGCCCTCAATCGTTCTCTTAGCCTGATCGGCGTAGCCTCTACGCTTGGCTGTCCAAAACCCGGCTGCGAACAAAGTCCTGCCCAACTAATACAACTTGGCTTAACAGATTCGCTTAAACTCAACGGTATTACTGCTTACTGGCAAAAAATTATTCAGCCCTCTCAGCAGGGCTCCGCAACAGCCTCCGTCGCAGAACTGTGCCGCGAGCTTTCAGATCAGGTTGAAGCACAACTTTTGCACAACCAGTTTTTCAGCGTTATTGGTGGCGATCATAGCTGCGCCATCGGCACCTGGAACGGCGTCCAGCGAGCACGTCATGGCAAACCTTTTGGATTAATTTGGGTAGACGCCCATATGGACAGTCACACACCCCATAGCAGCTATAGCGGCGCACTGCATGGCATGCCACTAGCCTGCTTACTGGGTTTTGGTGAAGCCGAACTTACCAATATCTCGGAGCCTGCCACAGCAATCAAGCGACCCACACTACAAGCTGAACATTTGTGCTTATTAGGTGTACGCAGTTACGAAGCCGAAGAGGCTGAGCTGCTAGAAAATCTAGGTGTCCGTGTTTTCTATATGACAGAGATTGAACAGCGCGGCATGAAGGCCGTCATGGCCGAGGCTCTAGAAATAGCCAACAGAGCTGGCGACTTTGGCGTGTCCATCGATCTGGACGCACTCGATCCTCAACTGGCACCCGGCGTCAGCATTCCCGAACCCGGCGGTCTGAAATTATCTGATCTCAATGAATTACTAAAACCCCTCGCCAAAACACCTGGATTTATCGGTATGGAAATTGCCGAATTTAATCCCCTATTCGATCAACAACACCAAACTGCCCGCCTGATCAGCGCCATTCTTGCGGCCTGCACTCCAGATATCCAAGCACAGGAGAGATAAATCATGAACAAAACCATCATGAAAGAAGCTCACGTTGCGGCACATAATTACGAACCACTGCCCGTTGTGCTTGTAAAGGGCGATGGCGTTTACGTCTGGGATGATCAGGGGCGGCGCTACACCGATTTAATGAGCGCCTATTCTGCCGTCAGCCTAGGGCACTCTCACCCTAGGCTGGTGAAAGCGGTATCAGAACAGGCTCAAAAATTAGCGGTGTGTTCACGGGCTTTTTTCACGAACAATCTGGGGCCTTTTCTGGAACGCGTCTGCCAGCTTACCGACATGGATCGCGCATTACCCATGAATACCGGCGCAGAGGCGGTTGAAACAGCACTAAAAGCAGCCCGTAAATGGGGTTACAAAGTTAAAGGGATTGCTGAAGACAAAGCCGAAATCATTACCTGCAATGGCAACTTCCATGGTCGCACTATCGCCATCGTTGGCTTCTCCAGCGAAGATCAATATCGCGATGGTTTTGGTCCATTTCCAGATGGTTTTATCCGCATTAATTACGGCGATGCTGCAGCTCTGGAACAGGCCATCACACCCAACACCGCCGCTTTTCTAGTCGAGCCTATTCAGGGTGAAGCGGGCATTGTACTGCCTCCCGAAGGCTACCTCGCTGAATGCGCTCGCATCTGCAAAGCCAACAATGTGCTGTTGATCTGCGATGAAGTACAAACCGGGCTTGGCCGCACCGGAAAATTACTCGCCTGTCAGCATGAGGATGTACACCCTGATGCCGTTATTCTTGGTAAAGCGTTAGGTGGTGGCATGCTGCCAGTATCCGCTTTTCTAGCACGTCAGGAGGTAATGAGCGTTTTCCATCCGGGCGATCATGGCAGCACCTTCGGCGGCAACCCATTAGCGGCCGCTGTAGGTCTGGAAGCATTAAACGTGTTGGTGGAAGAGAATCTGGTCGATCGCTCAGCAGAAATGGGCGACTACTTTATGGAACAACTAAGAAAACTGAAAAGTCCGCTGATCAAGGATGTGCGAGGTCTCGGATTGTTTATCGCTTTAGAAATCAACCCCGCACTCGCCAACGCAAGACAGGTGTGTGAGCACATGGCGCATCACGGCCTGCTGAGTAAGGAAACCCATGATACTGTGGTGAGGTTGGCGCCGCCACTGACCATCACCAAACAACAAATCGACGAAACGATTACGGGTATTCAAAAGGCGCTGAATGATTTGGCTGAGCAGTTGGCGAAGAGTGCCTAGCTTAACCTTGATCTAAAAAAGGATCTCTCTCCGTTCGAGATGACATATCACTACTTTGTCATTCCGAACGTATGTGAGGAATCTTCTAGAATTAACCGCCCAGCTTATCCGTTGCCACGTGGTAGCACGGATCTTCCATCATATTCACTTCGCACAGATTACCCGCCTCCTTAAGCAGCTGTCGGCATTCAGGGCTGAGGTGACGAATATGCAGGTTCTTACCCGCCGCTTTGTATTTAGACGCCAAGCTGTCGAGTGCTTCAATACCTGAGTGATCGCTGACACGCGAACGTTTGAATTCAATCACCACATGTTCTGGATCATTTTTTAGATCAAACAGCTCGCGGAAGTGTGAAATCGAGCCAAAGAACAGCGGGCCACGCAGGTCATAAACCTTGTAACCGTTGTCATCAATATAGGTTTCTACTTCGATGTTTTTAGCGTGTTTCCAGGCAAATACCAGCGCCGACACAATCACACCCACAATCACTGCAATCGCCAAATCGTAGGCTACGGTCACACCCGATACCAGCACGATGATAAACGCATCGGTGGTGGGGATTTTGCGAATAATTCGGAATGAAGACCACTCAAAAGTACCCAGCACCACCATAAACATAATGCCCACCAGCGCCGCCAGTGGAATCATTTCGATGTAGTGTGCGCCAAACAGAATAAAGCCCAACAATACCAACGCAGCGGTAATACCTGACAGACGACCACGCCCCCCGGAATTAATGTTGATCATGCTCTGACCGATCATCGCGCAACCACCCATGCCGCCGAAGAAGCCATTGACTGTATTGCCGATACCCTGGCCCACACATTCACGATTACCTTGACCACGGGTGTCGGTAATCTCATCAATCAGCGTCAAGGTCAGCAGTGATTCAATCAAACCAATAGCAGCGATAATTATCGAATAAGGCAAGATAATCCACAGCGTTTCCAGTGTAAACGGCACCATAGGAATGGAGAAACTTGGCAGTTCACCCTTCAACGTTGCAGTGGCAGCATCAGCTGCCGAGCCCATATCACGTACAAAATCGATCACCGTGCGTGTTTCAAGCTCCAGCCCCACCGCGATCAGCGTCACGGTAAGAATAGCCACCAGACCTGCTGGCACAGCCGTCGTGAACTTAGGAAGGTAATGCATGATCAGCATGGTGAGTACAATCAGGCCTATCATGAGGTAGAGCATATTGCCCTCCATCATCACCATCGCGCCGCTGCCATCCTTGACCATAAACTGCGTTAACTGCGCGAGGAAAATCACAATCGCCAGACCGTTCACGAAGCCCAGCATCACAGGATGCGGCACCATGCGGATAAACTTACCCAGCTTCAGTATGCCCGCCGTGATTTGTAATAAACCGGCCAATAACACCGCGGCAAATAAATATTGCACGCCGTTTTCAGCTACCAGCGACACCATCACCACGGCGGTAGCACCGGTAGCACCGGAGATCATACCCGGACGACCACCAAAAATAGACGTTAGCAGGCCCATCATAAAGGCGGCGTACAAACCCACCATCGGCTGGACACCCGCCACAAAGGCAAAGGCCACCGCTTCAGGCACCAGCGCCAGTGCGACGGTCATACCGGATAACACATCGTTTTTGACGTTGGAGTGTTTGTTGGCTATCAGATTAAACATTGGGGTTTGGCCGCCTGTGGATTTAGCTGGGGATAGGTTCTAAAAAGGGTCGCGATCATAGCACAGCAGCCCATTCTGCCCAAGGCATTAGCTAGTTTTTCAAGCACTTAGAGACCTTTTCACGAGTCGGAATTTTGTTTTCTGGCAAGGCAAAAACGCACGAAAGGAGGGAGTTTATAGCTATAAATGACCGATTGAGTACGTTTTTAACACCGGCCGAAGGCAAAAGAGCAATCGTGCAAAGATCTCACTTAGCTGTTACTCACACTGTTTTGTGTAGGACTAAATAAAACTGGGAACCCTATGAAGCCGCTGGTATCTTATGCTCGATAAATTCCCCTCTCATTTAAACGGTGTCTGCTGTTGTTTAAACGCTACGAATTTTGGCCTGCACGACTCTTTGAAGCGCCCTTTTATATTTGGCTTGCTCTGCAATGTTTGCGTCGTGGCATTGGCATTCGCACACTAGCCAAGGCTAACTATGCATTGAACCACGGCGAAATCGGTCTCGGCTCCAAGTTTGATACCCATCAGGCCTTTGATGAGAAGTACTTTTTACCCACCAGCCTAATGCCTGAAAGCTTTTCAACGTCTGAAAAAACTGAATTCATCATCGAATTCGCCAATCAGCACGGCTACCCGTTACTAATAAAATCCAATGTCGGCTGTGTCGGCAAGGGCATTATCAAGCTGCTCCGCACCGAAGATATTGAAGGCTTGTTGCCATCATTAATTGGCGACTATATCGTGCAGAAATTCACTCCATTCAACACTGAATACGGTGTTTTCTATACCCGTCATCAAGGCCTCGCACGTATCACGGGCATCAACCGTAAACACTTCCCCTGTGTAACAGGAAATGGCCGAGACAGCCTGGCGACACTGGCAAAAAATCATTATCGCTTCAGCGACCACTGGGATGTATTTTTGCAGTATCACGACACCTCTCGCATTCTTGCGGCGGGTGAAAAAGTGCAATTATCATTCATCGGCTCACACACATTGGGCTGTAAATTTACCGACGAATCTCACCTGATAACAACGCAACTTGAAGCTGCCGTCTTTGAGGTGTTTCAAAAGCAGCCTGGCTATAACTTCGGACGCATCGACATCAAGACAGAAAGCCCCGAAGCCTTCCTGCGCGGTGAGTTTGTGGTGATTGAGGTGAATGGTGTGGCCTCCCTGCCTACCCATATGTTTGATCCCAAATACAGCCTATTAGAGGCCTATCGGATATTCCTCCAGCACGCCGCCCTGTTATCACGCATAGCGCGCGAACATAAGCAGGTACCCATGAAAATATTGCCGATTAGGGAGATTATTAAACAGGTTGGGGATAGCCAGAAAATATTGAACGAAGCCCACAACCAGCTCAAAAAGGGTTAATGCCGCTGGGTTACTGCGGCAACCTAACTTCTATTTCAAGCCCTCCTTCAGGGTGATTGCGCGCGTGGATAGTGCCATCGTGTAAAAGAACGGCACGTTGAGCAATGGCTAGACCCAAGCCATAGCCACCACTTTCCCTACCCCTGGCATCGCCTTCCCGATAAAAGGCATCAAACAACGAGCCAATCGACGATTCGTCGACTCCGTCGCCTTGATCCAATACCTTGATGACATGCTGACCATTATCTGAAGCCAGCTGGACATCAACAGAGGAGTCTTCCGGCGTATAAGCAACGGCATTGCGCACAATGTTTTCCAACGCACTACTCAAAAGTTCAGGGTCCGCCTGAATTTCTGTTGTTGATTCTAGTGTCAGCTGCACCTGCTTATTTTTAGAGCCCGCTTCAAACCGGGCATCTTCCACCACATCATTAAGTAAAATATCCAAAGCCACTTTCGATTTGTTCAACTCCTGTCTCGACGTTTCCATCCGCACCAATGAGATCACTTGACCAATCAGCTCGTCCAGACGGACGACCTCCTTTTCAATTCGATCATGATCTTTTTCACATTGTTCTCCGGCGGATTTACGTGCCAACCCCAAAGCAACCTGCAATCGAGCCAAAGGACTACGTAACTCATGCGACACATCTCTCAGCATACGTTTTTGGGCAGATATCAACCGCTCAATTTCATCGCCCATGGAGTTAAAATCTCGCGCCAACTCACCGAGCTCATCTCGTCGTTCATCTATTTTCCCGACAACTCGTGCGGTTAAATCACCACTGGCCATACGCTGAGCAGCCAACTGTAACTCTCGTATCGGGGAGGTCAAATGACGCGCCAACAGGTAACTGATTACGCCCGTGACCAGCAGCGCCAACAGTCCAGAAAGGCGTCTAAAGGGGAAAAATGGTGCTATTCGTTCGCCACGAAACCCACGATGCAGGTGCTTTGGTGACACCAGCCCGGCAATCCAATAAAGTTGGTCACCTTCTCCCAACACTTTTTGAACAACCCGCGGGCGATCATTTTCGAAATAGACCTGACCACCTTCCGCCAACGCCCGTTGCAAGCGTTGAGGTACGGTTTTACCCAACAAATCATTAAACTCATCGTTAAGAAAATAAACCGGTCCACCTTTGCCTCGATCTCTGCGATGTAACCACTGCCGCGCTTCTTTTATACCTCCATGTTCATAAACCGTCACCAGGGCGCTGGCTTTTGCCTGAGCTGAAAAACGTCGCTCCATTTCCATACGGTCACGATCGGCAAACAGTGCAACAGCCACAAAAGTCGCACTAACAATGATGATCATCACCAACCAATAGGACAGGAAGATTTTCCAGAAAATGGTATTAAAACGGAATTTTTTTATTGTTTCAGTCACTGACTGACTCCGGTCCCCACAGGTATCACATAGAGGTAACCAGCATTGCGGACAGTTTTTATCCTTTCTTCGTCAGCGGCTGTCTTACCTAGCTTTCGTCGCACGTGACTGACATGCATGTCCATGCTTCGATCGTACTGAGTAAGCTTTCTTTCCAACACAGTTTCGGTTAGTTGTTTTTTACTCACGACCATCCCTGCATGCTCCATCAACAAAGCCAGCACGCCAAATTCTGTGCCGGTCAATTCCACGATTTCACTGCTGCAAAGCACCTGTCGTGATGAAACCCGTAATTCAACACCGTCGATAACAAGAGTACCGCCCTGCGAAGTTGATTCTGTTTCAAGCGCATTTACCCGCCGTAAAATTGCCCGGATACGCGCCACCAGCTCGCGTGGGTTACAGGGTTTAGTTAAATAATCATCCGCCCCCATCTCCAGCCCAACAATCCGATCGACGTCATCACCCCGAGCCGTGAGCATCAATACGGGGGTGGCGTTTTTCCGACGCACCTCTCGCAAGGCATCAAAACCGTTCATTTTCGGCATCATAATATCCAGAATCACCAGATCGTAACGGTCGGTTAACACCGCCTCCACTGCCTGTTCACCATCATGTACTCTATCAACCTCAAAGCCCTCACTACCAAGGTATTCCGCTAACAGTTCACATAATTCTTGATCGTCATCCGCTAATAATAAACGCGCCATTCTTTAACCCTGTTGTTTCGTTCGTCCATTAAAGGCCAGTCATCCTTTGTCCAAAAGAACCTTTACATAACTTTACACAGCTTTGACCCAACTTTGCATTGAGATCGCTAATATCAACCTCACAACATCTACATTCCACAGGAGAAAACCCATGAACAAATTTCTAAAAATTGCCAGTTTAGGCTTACTGTCAGGAACAATCGTTTTCAGCGCAGCCACCTTCGCTCATATGAACAACGACGGTTACCCTGAGAAAAGAGGCTGCCAAAAAGAAGGTAAGTGGGAAAAGGGAGAGCGTCGCGAGGGTAAATGGAGCAAGGGGGAGCAACGAGGCTTCGGAAAAATGAAGCATGCCTTGCGCCATCTGGATCTGAGTGAAACGCAACAAACGAATATTGAAGACATCATGACTGAGGCTAAACCAGCCATGGAGTCCATGCATCAGGCCGTGAGAGATAGTCGAGATAATCTTCATACACTGATGGAAAATAGTGAATACGATGAGCAAGCTGTTCAGCAAGCAGCCAACGACCAGGCAAACTTGATGGCACAGAAGCTGATTTTCATAGCTAAAACAAAAGCAGAGCTGTTCAAGGTACTCACCCCTGAGCAGCAACAAACTCTTACGGATAAATTCGAGTCAAGAAAACACCATTAATCCCCCCCTTAATAACAGGGAATATTCAACATGCCCTGTTATTACCCTGCCCTCTCAAGTTGTTAACTCAACTTATCCCTCACTCGGCCCTACCAATATCTAAAACATCATGCCATGCTCAAGCTCCAATTTATTAATACGAATAAATCATGGCCATCGAAATCGAACGAAAATTCCTTATTCTCAATACAGATTTTCTTGAGGGTCTACAGGGCACCGAATTCAAACAGGGCTACCTCAACCGCGAAGGAGCCACAGTGCGGGTACGTGTTGCCGGCGACAAAGCCTTTCTGACCATTAAAGGCAAAACACAGGGTATTTCCCGCTCCGAATTTGAATACCCCATCCCCGTCAATGACGCCGAAGCAATGCTAGCCACACTTTGTGCATTGCCTCCCATTGAAAAAACCCGCTATTTGATTGATCATGCCAACAAATGTTGGGAAGTTGATGTGTTTCACGGTGTAAATCAGGGTTTGATCGTCGCCGAAATTGAGCTTAATAGCGAGAATGAAAACGTACCCCTTCCAAATTGGATCGGCGTTGAAGTCTCGCACGAGTCACGCTATTTCAACAGCCAACTAGCCAGCCACCCCTTTTGCCAATGGAATGACAAAAATGAAAAAACTAACTTTAATCCGTCATGCTGAATCCGCTGCCCCAAGAGAAAGTCAAACTGATTTTGATCGTAGTCTGACAGAACGTGGGCAGCGTCAAGCCAGCATCATGGCAAAAAGACTTGAAAAACAACATTTCACGTTTGATGAAATGTACTGTAGTGGTGCGCAACGTACCGTTTCCACCGCCCAAACTATTTACAATGCTCTTTCACCAAATCAGCGCCCAATCCGTGAAAAATCTTTTCTCTATCATGTTAATTTAGAGCATCTCTATCGTTTTATTGAAACCATCGACAATGACATTGAACATGCCGTGCTTGTTTCCCACAACCCCGGTCTAAGCTATCTGCTCAGCGATTTAATACGCGAGCCCATCCAGCACATGAACACCTGTACGGTGGCTCAACTGCAGCTCAACATAAATGACTGGATTGAAATCCAATCAAATTGTGCCCAATTACTGTCAATTGACGCGCCCAACTAAAACTTTATCCCGATAACATCATTATTGATTCATATCATTGACTTCTCATTAAACAAAAATACAAATGAGAACGGTTTGCATTAGCTTTACTATTACGATAAAGTCTCCCCGATTTTTTAAACCGTGTCTTTGCATCATTAACTGCTCTTGGGGAGTAAATCTAATGAAGAAATCTCTACTCGTTTTAGCGCTGGCTGGCTTGTATGCCGGTAGCGCCTCTGCTGCTACACCATCTGTTGAAGAAATGTGGGAAATCATTCAACAACAACAGGCTGAAATCTCACGTCTGAAAGGCGCACAAGAAGAAACTGACGCTAAAGTTGAAGCTACTGTTGATGCCGTTGAGAACAGCTCTCTGGCTAGCGTCGCTGAATGGGTTAACAAAACATCAGTTGGTGGTTATGGTGAACTGCACTACAACAACCTAGACAACAAAAAAGATGGTGGTTCAGACAAAGATGAAGCGGACCTGCACCGTTTTGTGCTGTTCTTTGGCCATCAATTCACTGATGACGTTCGCTTCTTCTCTGAGCTAGAAGTTGAACACGGTTTTGTTGCCGATACAGCGGACGGCGACACAAGCGGCGAAGTTGAAGTTGAGCAAGCCTATATCGAGTGGGACTACGCAGAAAATCACAGCGCTAAAATCGGTCAATTCCTGGTGCCAGTTGGTATCATGAACGAAACCCACGAGCCAGATACCTTCTACGGTGTAGAGCGCAACTTGGTTGAGAAAAAAATTATCCCTGTAACGTGGTGGGAAGCAGGTATCTCAAGCAGTGGTGAAATCGCTGAAGGCTGGAGCTATGACGTTGCTCTACACACTGGCCTGAAAACCGATGCAGGTAAAATTCGCAGTGGCCGCCAGAAGGTTTCCAAAGCGGATGCCGATAACGGTGCAGTAACAGCTCGTATTAAATACACAGGCATTGAAGGCCTGGAGCTTGCTGCAACTGCTCAGCACCAGACAGATCTGACACAAAGCGATTCAGCAACAGAAATTGATGCAAACCTGTACGAAGCACACGCAATTTACAAAAACGGCCCATTCCAGCTGCGTGCCTTGTACGCCATGTGGGATTTAGATGACGCTGTTGGTTCAGGTCGTGACGAGCAGGAAGGTTTCTACGTCGAGCCTTCCTACAAGCTAACCGAAAAACTGGGTATCTTTGCGCGTTATAATGAATGGGATGAACAAGCTGGCGACAGTAGCATTGACTCCGAGTACCAGCAAATTGATGTTGGTCTGAACTACTGGCTGACACCAACAGTTGTACTTAAAGCTGACTACCAAAACCAAGACGTTCCAACAGGCAAAGACGAGTTTGACGGTCTGAACCTGGGTGTAGGTTGGAGCTTCTAAGCATTGATTGCTTAATTAGCACTAGTTGCTAAAATAGTCCTCGTTCAGGGCATCAGGTGTTTGCGGGTAACGTAAATGTTTGATGCCCTGTTTAGTTTTAAGTCCTACTTAATGTTAGGCGCAACCTTACTTTCGAGCTATTCACCTTGTATCTAAAAACCCTTACCCGATTATTTATTCTGGCAGGCCTACTGCTGTTGGCACCCGGCATTTGGGCCAAGGGTATCTACATGACAGCAGATCAGTTTTTGCAAAATACCTTCCCTAAAACTCAACCCGAGCCCCAAGTCATCTGGCTCAACGCTGAGCTGAAGGCAACGATTTCAACATTCCTTTATCGCCCCTACCGTGGTCTGCGAGTCCGCTACTGGCAGCACCAAAACCGTAGCGCCTGGATTTTTGACGAAATTGGAAAAGAGCGCCCTATCACCATAGGTGTTGTCGTAAATGACCAGCAAGTCGAAACAGTCAAAATACTCGCTTTTCGTGAAAGCCGTGGCGGTGAAGTAAGGCATTCTTTTTTCACCAATCAATTTCAAGGCATTACCCTAACCGAGAAAAACAAACTTTCTCAAATTATTGATGGTGTAACGGGCGCAACGCTATCCGTTAATGCAGTTAAACGTGCCACACAACTAGCCCTATTTCTTAGGATGGAAGCACTTAAACAACAGGCTTTGAAGGAACAAAGCGTCGAACCTGCGAAGGATTAAAAAGCTCGTGTCATTACGCAATAGTTTGATTTTCTCAGTACGCTGGCACCGCCGTATCGGCCTGCTATGCGCCCTCCTTGTGCTAGTGCTATCGGTTACGGGAATACTGCTGAATCACACCTCGAGCCTGAAGCTGGGCAGCATCAAAATTCACTCAGCAATTATTGCCAACCTCTATGGCCTCCCGTCACCAGAGCCTGTTTCGATCGCCATCAAGGAGCAATGGGTCAGCCACGACGGCTTTCAGCAACTCTATCTACAGGACAAAGCCATTGCTCAGTGTGCAGCACCGTTACTCGGTGCCGCACAGCATCACGGTCTACTACACATTTTATGCAAGGATGTGCTTTTACTACTCAGCCAGGAAGGTGAGCTACTTGAAGCCATCACCCCAGTATTAGGTCTACCTGCTAACCTACAGACGCTGACCCAGCACAAAGATCAATTGTTACTGAAGACAACAACCGGTGTTCTAAATGCAAATTTAGACACTCTGCAATGGCTACCGAGCAATGAGACATCAGTTCAGTGGCCAACACTGCAGGCTGTGCCCCCTCAGTTATCCCAAGCTGTAAACACAGAAGCCCCAGCCATTGACCTCGAGCAGCTGCTATTGGACCTGCACAGTGGACGCCTGTTTGGTTCAGTGGGAGTCTTGATTATGGATATGGCGGCAGTACTGCTGATCGTATTATCTATTACAGGCTTTATAGCTTGGTACAGCAGCAAACAACTACGCAAAGGAAAGCGTCGCTAGAACACGACGGCTAGCCAGCACTAAAAGCGTACGGATACTGGCGAGAATTTCGATTTTAAAATTATTGAAGGTAAAAAAAAACGATCAAGAACTTTGATCGTCAAATGGTACGGCTAGGGGGGAAATTTTTAATCTTGGCCAAGCGTTAGGCTTTGATGTCCAGTAATGCACCCAAAACCTCTGAAGTTTCACCAACAACTTTAACTGCTGCTAATGTAGCCTGCTCCTGCTCCTGCAACTCGACCAAAGACTGGCTCAATTCAGCAGTAGTATTACTACTCTCGGGGTTACTGGTGCCCGCCTGCGCAATATCAGTAGCAATTTCCTGCAGGTTTTCAAACCCGCGGCTAATGCCTGATAAGCCTGTTTGTAAGGAGGGTAAAACATTCATTCCGTCACCTGTAAACCTTCATTATTTCCTTTGGAGTGAAATTAAGTATAGTCACAAACAAAAAAATAACAAATCTTTTTACTTTATCTATTGAAGTCCAAGAAGAACTAGTATTAACCCCACTAAAACCCTAGGTTATAGCAAGACACTAACACTCAAGTGAGCTCCCGCGGTCTTGGCCGTCTTATCATTTAGCCAAGGCACAACCCCCAATAGTGGAGCATTAAACGCTTGCTTGAGGGTTTGTAGGTTTTCCTCGAAACAACTCATGTTTTCATCCGCACAATTAGCAACCCAACCCGCCAGCGTTAAGCCGTCCTGTGAAATAGCTTCAGCCGTTAACAGGGCATGATTCAAACAACCCAGCTTCATACCCACCACCAGAATAACGGGCATATTCAGCGCTTGAGGCAAACCCGATAAATACTCTTTGTCATTGAGCGGCAAGCGCCAGCCGCCTGCGCCCTCAATAAGCGCAAAATCAACAGACTTTTCCAACACCTTTTGACAATGCTTTATCAGCACCTGCAAATCCAGCGTTTGTCCGGTCTGTTGTGCGGCAATGTGCGGCGCAATCGCTGGCGCCAGGGCCACCGGATTAACCTGACCGTAATCCAATTGCTCCGTCATTTGCGCCATCAATTGCAAGGCATCATCGTTTTGAAGCCCGTGCGGCGAATCTTCACACCCCGCTGCTACAGGTTTAATTGCCAACGTTGAGGCTCCCTGCTGCCCTGCTGCTGCCAACAAACCAGCCGCCACCAATGTTTTGCCAACATCAGTATCCGTACCAGTTACAAAATAAGCTTTCCCTATTTTTTTTATACCTGAGCTGCTCATGCCGGTTTTTCCAAACACAGATAATAGACGTCATAGCTGGCGGGCAACCAACCATCGGCATCGCGGAATATTTCGTAACCGGCTTTTAGTTTTTCAATGCGTTGCCGACCCGTCAAACCTTTCGGTCGACCACTATTCACATTATGTGCGCCCAGTGCTTTCAGTTCGGCAGTTAATTGCCTCAACTCCTGGTAACGCATAACAACTTTTTCCTGCCAGCATTCGCAGTTAAAACCAGCTTTCATGGCAGCTTTCGTAACTCGCTCGACACCAATAAAACGATTTACGTGCACATAGCCATCAACCTGCTGCCAGGCACTGCGCAATTCGTGTAGCGTCTCGGGTCCCAGTGTCGCCAGCAGACAATAACCTCCGGGCTTTAGCACCCTCAGAATTTCGTTACACACCTGCTGAAAATCAGCACACCACTGCACCGCCAGGCTGGAAAAAACCAGATCCACGGAATCATTTTGCAAGGGCAGATTTTCGGCATCAGCTCCGCACCATTGCAGGGATGGCTGCGGATATTGCTGTCGTGAAAATTCCAGCATGCCTTCGGCAATATCCAAGCCAAACACTCGTTCAGTGCCAGCTCGCTGGGCCAGTTGTGCCGCTACCACGCCGGTGCCGCAACCAAGATCAACGATATTAGTGAAGGCTCTATCTGGAATACGGTTCAGCAATGATTCGGCAACCTGACGTTGCAATGCCGCCACTTGGTCATAGGTTGCTGCCGCCTGGCTAAAGGAACGGGCCACGTCCTCTTTATTTACACTCTGCTGACCATTGCTCTCAAAATACTGACTCACAAGGCAGCCACTCTATTTTTCAGCATCTCTGCAATGGTAGCGGTATCAGACAACAACGGAGCATGTCCGGCTCTATTAATAATTTCAATTTCAACACCATCGTTTAATAACGCGATTGCCTCACTAACAGCCTCTGGCACCAGCGCATCATTCTCACCAAAAATATGTAATTGAGGCATAGCCAGTGCAGCAATAGCCGCCCGTGTATCCAGCTCATTAAGCAGGGCCAAACTTGCCTGTAACGTCGCAGAAGTAGCCTCTGAAGCACAGCTTTTCAGCAACCGTAAATCAACGCGCGTCGTCTTCGACCCCTGACAAACCAGCATCAGAAAACGATTAAGTGTCGCTTTATCATCCTCTGCAAGTGCGCTACTAAAACGTTCATAATCAGAGACTGGCATTGCATTAAGCCAATCCGAACGCTCCACAAACAATGTATTACTGGCAATTGTGATCAGACTACGAACACGAGCTGGATAGCGGTCCGCATACAAACTCGCCAACATGCCTCCAAGCGACCAACCGCACCAAATAGCCGGACCAATCAGCAACTGATTAAAGGCTTCCAGCAGATCATCCAACTGCCAAGCCTGTCTTTCTGTCTGCTCATCTGTGTTCGTAACGGTTTTGTCTTCAGTTTGCGAATAACCCGGTAGGCTCAGTAAATGAATGTAAAAATGCCCTTCAAGCTGCGCAACCAAGGGCTGCCAAACGCCGATATGATGCCCCCAGCCATGCACAAGTACCAGCGAAGGTAATGATGAATCGCCTATAGAAGTAAGCTGCACTGCGCTCGTCATGCCACGGCTCCCGTCACATTCGCCAACACATCAAGTAAACGGTTCACCTGCTGTTCGCTGTGCGACGCGCTGAGTGTTACACGCAGACGAGCAGTCCCGGCTGGCACCGTCGGCGGGCGAATAGCCGTCACTAATACGCCCTGTGCTTTTAATGCCTGACTCATCTGCAGCGTCGTCTCTGAGTCGCCCACCAGAATGGGTTGAATCGGTGTTTGCGAGGGCATCAGCTCCAGTCCCAATTGTTCGGCGCCACTTCGAAATTGATCAATAAGTGTGGTGAGCTTGTCACGTCGCCACTGCTCAGTTTGCACCAGCTGTAAACTGGTCAAGCTAGCGGCCGCAACTGCTGGTGGCATGGCGGTTGTGTAAATGTAAGTACGCGCCTGCTGAATCAAGGTCTCAATCAGCTCTTCAGAACCTGCAACAAAAGCACCAGCGGTACCAAAACCTTTGCCAAGCGTGCCCATCAAAACGGGTACCTGCTGCTGATCCAGATTAAAATAATCGACTGAGCCTCGACCCTTTTGACCTAAACAACCTAAACCGTGAGCATCATCCACCATCAACCAGCCACCGCGGGCTTGTGTAGTAGCAGCCATTTCAAGCAACGGAGCGAGATCACCGTCCATACTGAATACGCCATCTGTCACCACTAGCTTACGACGGGCCTCACTGGCAGCTAAGCGCTTATCTAAATCAGCCACATCAGAATGTTTGAAACGTTGAAAACGTGCGCCGCTCAGAATTCCCGCGTCAAGCAAAGAGGCATGATTTAAACGATCTTGAAAAACAGCGTCACTACGCCCAAGTAAAGCGCTGACAACACCCAAATTGGCCATATAGCCAGTGGAAAACAACAACGCTCGATCACGGCCTGTAAAAGCCGCCAGCGCGATCTCCAACTCATGATGAGCTGTGCTATGACCATTAACCAGATGTGATGCACCACCGCCAACGCCGTAGTCATTGGCGGCTGCCTGAAAGCTGGCAACCACATCGGGGTGATTCGCCAAACCAAGGTAATCGTTACTGCAGAAATTCAGGTAGGACTGTCCATCAACGCCTACTTCAGCACCTTGAGCTGTTTCAGTGATCAGACGAGAACGATAAAGGTGCTGTTGTTTACGCGCCTCCAGCTGTTCTGCTAAATCATCAAAACCGCCATCAAAGCCACTCATATCAATCGCCCACCAGAACAATTAAGCCTGTGTTGTCGCGTCATAGAAAAAGGCATCTGTGCGCTGTTGCTTAACGGCGTCCATCAAGGCTGCCTGTTGAGCGTTATCCCCATGTTCTTGATTACGTTGTTCAGGGCGAATACCCAATTTCTGGAACAATTGACGATCCGCATCGGCTTCAGGGTTTGCAGTAGTGAGCAGTTTACAACCGTAAAAAATGGAGTTGGCGCCAGCCAGGAAGCACATCGATTGCATCTGCTCGTTCATTTCTTCACGCCCCGCGGACAGACGCACGTGAGATTCAGGCATCATGATACGCGCCACTGCAATGCTGCGGATAAAATCAAACGGGTCCAGATCGTCAACCTGATCCATCGGTGTGCCTTCAACTTTTACCAGCATGTTGATCGGTACGCTTTCAGGGTGATGCGGTAAATTCGCCAGCTCAACCATTAAACCTACACGATCACGCAATGTTTCACCCATACCAACAATACCGCCACAGCAGACTTTCATGCCAGAATCGCGCACATTTTGTATCGTATCCAGACGGTTCTGGTAAGTACGTGTGGTAATAATATCTTCGTAATACTCCGGCGACGTATCGAGATTGTGGTTGTAATAATCCAGTCCGGCATTGGCCAGCTCCTGCGCCTGATCACCGTCCAGCATACCCAACGTCATGCAAGTTTCCATGCCCAGGTCTTTAACCTGTTTGATCATATCGACCACATAGGGCATTTGCTTAACCGTTGGCGAGCGCCATGCAGCACCCATGCAGAAACGACTAGCGCCGCCTTCTTGCGCCGCTTTAGCTTCTTCGATCACGCGCTGAATTTCCATCAGCTTTTCTTTTTCAAGACCGGTGTTGTAGTGGCCACTTTGCGGGCAGTATTTGCAATCTTCAGGACACGCACCTGTTTTAATGGATAACAGAGTGCTGATTTGCACTTCGTTGGCATCAAAATTTTGGCGATGAACTGTTTGCGCCTGGAACATCAAATCGTTGAAAGGCAGTGTAAACAGCGCTGTGACTTCTTCTGGCGTCCAGTCATGGCGTATGGAGGTAGCGTTTTGATTGCTCATTTGATGTTCCTATTGATGCTTCTTTTAAGTCCAAATTTGATGTCAGCAAAGCAATGTCTCACGCCTCAAAGATGCTCAGACTTGCCCTACCGATAATTAGAGGCGCACAATAATATCCAGCCCCTTATCTGTCAACCCGCAAGGAAGCGCATGGTTAACTACTGGTCAAATATCGCACAAATTATACTGCCTGAAAAATGCTTCCTATGCCAGATCAGCCACGCTATCAACCCAAAAACCGGACTTTGTCTTGGTTGTATCAAAAACTTGCCTTGGTTGCAGCAGAGCTGCCAGCGTTGCTCACTACCATTAAACTCGACAAATACTCTGCAGCTGTGCGGTCAATGTCAGACAAAAGCACCTGCGTTTGACGCCAGCCATTGCCTATTTCACTACGAAACCCCGATCGACCGCCTGGTCAGTCGTTTCAAATTTAACCAGCAACTCAGCTACAGCAGACTCTTTGGGCAGCTAATGGCAGAACACATAAATGATCGTTATCAGGGGACGACGCTGCCGGACATAGTCATCCCAGTACCACTTCATAAAAGCCGGCTGCGTGAGAGAGGTTTCAATCAGGCCCAGGAAATAGCTCGAATTTGCGCCAGAGAATTAGATCTACCACTTGAGACTAAACAATGCCAACGCGACAAAGACACCGCGCACCAACTAGGGCTCTCAGCCATCGAAAGGCGTCGAAATCTACGCCGCGCATTCAGCAGTAAAGCTTTCCCGACAGGATCTCGGGTTGCCTTAGTTGATGATGTCATGACCACCGGCACCACACTCGCCGAGCTTGCAGCTTGCTTGAAAAAAGCAGGTTGCCAAGAGGTTCATTTATGGTGCATTGCCCGCGCGTATCGTCTTTAGAATAACCTCACCTCAATTAAGCCTGTAACCCGGTCCTCAAAGGCTTCATAATCAGGCAACCTCGAATAAAAATAACACCTGCCCTGGGGATATTACTGCCATGAATCGCGAAAAAATTGTCTTTGCATTTTTTATTATGCTGGCACTGACACTCAACTTCGGCTTCTTTTTGGGTGATATCGATCGCCCGGATCACCACAGTGTTTACGAATTATATGCCGCTATCACCGTCAGCCTGATCGCTACCGTGATGAAACTGGGGGACCGCACCCACGTCGGCGCGGTACTGCTAGCAACCAGCCTAGTAGCTGATCTGCAGTTGATTATTGCTGCCATCATTTGGGGCGTGATGACACACGCCGCTGATGGCGGCATGACAACCTACGCCATGGCGAGCATTGTGTCGCTTTCCGCAGGTGCGCTGCTAGCAAATATCACCTCAGTAGTATTACTGATCGTGGAAACCATGACTGTTCGCCACTAGGCCCTCACCATGCAGCACGTCTTTTACCTGCTTTTAAAGCGCCTGCGAACGCCGATCATTACCATCATCAGCGTTTATGCGATTTCTATCGTAGGCTTTGTGCTGATTCCTGGGCAGGATGATCAAGGCAATGTTTGGCACATGGATTTTTTTCATGCCTTTTACTTTGTCAGCTTCATGGGCTCCACCATTGGCTTTGGTGAGGTCCCGTACCCCTTTACCGTAGTTCAACGGGTTTGGGTCACAATATCCATCTACGGCACCGTTATTTCGTGGCTGTACAGCATGGGTACCATTTTCTCCCTGTTCCAAGATCAAAACTTCCAACGCCTGACTAAACGTACTCGCTTCATTAACCAGGTTAAGCGAATTACTGAGCCCTACTATTTAATCTGTGGTTTTGGCGCCACCGGCAGTCGCATCGCTCAATTGCTGGACAAGCACAACATCCCCTCGGTCATTATCGAATCAAAACTAAAGGTAATTAACGAACTGGCAACTGACGAACTGGGACTAAAGTTACCTAGCCTATGTGCCAATGCCAGCGATCCCGATGTGCTACGAATCGCGGGTATCGACAGTGATCAGTGCATCGGCGTGATGGCTTTGACCATTGACGACCAAGCCAACCTGGCAATTGCCATCAACAGTAAACTGGTAAAGCCGGACCGACTGGTGATCAGCGGCACCCAATCCAAAGCAACCACAGGCAACTTGGCATCCTTTGGCACCGACTTGATTCTCGACCCCTTTGAGATTTTTGCCGACCACTTGATGCTAATACTCAATCAACCCTATAAACACCTGATCTACGACATTTTGGTAAACCCAAACCACAACGTATGGTCATCGCCGCATCAGGACACCCGAGGCAGTTGGGTCATTTGTGGTTACGGTCGTTTTGGCCGCGCGCTTGAAGAGCAGTTTATTAAAAATAGTATTGCGCACACCTTTATTTCGACCGACCCTGAGGCTTTTAACGCCCCCTTTGGCACCGTACAGGGCACCGGCACCGAAGCCCACACCTTAAAAGAGGCCTGCATCGAAAATGCTCTCGGTGTGATTGCTGGCACAGATAATGACGCCGACAATCTATCGACCATCATCACGGCACGCGACCTCAAACCAGACCTGATCACTATTGCTCGCCAGAATGTGCGCACCAATAAACCCGTATTCAAGGCAGCCAGCGTCAACCTGATCATGGAACCGGGTCGCATCGTTGCCAATGAAATTTATATGCGCGTGCGCACGCCTCTTCTTACGGAATGTTTTGATTTAATTCGCAAGCGCGATAGAGCATCAACACGCACATTATTACAGCTTATATCTCACGCCATGGGTGATCAGGAGCTGGATGCATGGACACTAACCATTGATGACAAGCACAGTCCTGCCATCACCGAAGCTATCGACAACAATACAAATGTAGCCTTAAGCGCTCTTCACAAGGATCCTCGTGACAGAGAGCAGCCACTGCAGGTCGTTGCATTGATGCTGAAGCGTGGCAAAGACTCACTTTTAGTACCTCCACCTGAGACAGCCCTACACAAAGACGATCAAATTCTGTTTTGTGGCCAGCATCAGGCACAAGTTCACATGGGTTGGATTATGCGGGACCACAATACCCTGCGTTACATCCAGACCGGTAAAGTCGGCCCGGATGGATTGCTGTGGAGATGGATAAAGGAGCGTCGCAAGAAAACCCACGACGCTTAATATTCAAGAAAATAAAACGCTAGTAAACGGCTGAAGAGATCACACCGAGAATATTCCAAGCCTCTTCATTAGCAAATTCAACCGCTGCATCAAGATCTGCCTGCTCAACATTTGCCAGCCCCCAGGACTCAGCATCAATCAATGCCAGATAATCAGCCCCCTCATCCGGGCAGATTTCCTGCTCCATGGCACTTGCCGCTCTACTGCCAATATTTAATATCGCAGCAGAGGCCTGGTCATCGCCAGCCAGATTTGGAATATGCTGGAAACGAACCGATTCAACCAGCCCCTCAGGAAGCCCCCAGTTTGACAATAATTCCGCTCCACAGTCTGCAAAAGTGAAACCTAAAACACGTTGCTGGCATTGCCATGGCGCCTCATTTTCGCTGCACACCAGCGCCTCTTTAGCCAAATCAGGCAACTCTGTCAGCGTTATCAGCTTGCCAACATTGTGCAGCAAACCAATCACAAACAAGCGCTCCACATCTGGTAATTTACCCGCCGCAGCTAATGAACGAGCAACCAGTGCTGTATCAACATTATGACGCCAGAAGCTGTCCATATCGATGACATCCTTCGGCACACCTGAGAAGGAGCCCGCCACCGAGGTAGCCAACACTAAATTCATCAGCTGATCCGTACCAATCAAATTAATGGCTCGTGAAATAGTTCCGATTTCGGCAGGAAAGCTATAAAACGAACTGTTGGCAACTTTTAACAGTCGCGCCGTCAGGGAGACGTCCGTACTGATCAAATCAGCAATATCGTTAATCCCGGTTTCGGGCTTTCTGATTACCTGCTGCAATTTCATATACACATCAGGCAGTGAAAACAGGGTGCTGGCTTCTTGAGCAAGTTCAACGGCGTTCATGTTAAGTCCTATCTATTACAACCGGGCCAGATAAAAATAGCCGGGTACAAATGAATGATTTGTTTCCGCACTGGGAGTGCTTTTCAGTATAGACAAGGCAGGCGGTTTTGCCTGCTTTCAGAAACTAATGGGAAGATCTGTCGTGATACAAACGCGGCACGCGCTTGGAGACACCAGTTAATAATTCATAGGCAATAGTACCCGCGCATTCAGCGATTTCTTCAACTGCCAACCCTTCGCCCCACAGCGTCACCTCATCGCCGACCTGTGCATCATCGAGCCCAGACAAATCGACAGTAATCATATCCATAGTGACACGCCCCACCAACGGCGCTCGCTGGCCGCTAATTAACACCGGTGTGCCATTCGGTAAGCAGCGAGGGTAGCCATCGGCATAACCAATCGACACCACACCAATGCGGCACTGTTCTTTAGCCACCCAACTACCGCCATAACCGACCGCTTCGTCTGGCGCTAACGTGCGCGTGGAGATAATCACCGATTTAAGCGTCATTACCGGACGCAGATTTCGATGATCTTCTCGCCAGTCAGCAAAGGGGCACACACCGTAGAGCATGATGCCCGGGCGCACCCAGTCACGTCGCGTTGAGGGCCAGGCCATAATCGCTGCTGAATTGGCCAGGCTGTAGGTCGCCTTCAGGCCTTGGGTCGTTTTATCAAACAGCGCTTCCTGCTCTGCCGTTACCGGATTCTCCGGTTCGTCAGCACAGGAAAAATGTGTCATCAGACGTACTTCCGCCACATTGGGGTGAGCGCTCAAATGCTCAAACCAGTACACATACTCATCGGCAGAAAAGCCCAGCCGATGCATCCCACTGTCAAATTTCAGCCAGAGTCGTAACGGCCGGCTACACGGCTCAGCTTCCAGCATACGCGCCTGCTCGGCATGTAGTATCACCAGATCCAACTGGTACTCGCAGGCCTGCTCAATTTCTTTTTGGTCAAAGATGCCCTGCAGCAAGGTGATCGGCTTGCTGATTCCCGCTTTGCGCAGTGCTATAGCCTCATCGATAAAAGCCACAGCAATGGCATCGGTTTTATCATTAAGAGCAACCGCAGCCCGCTCAGCACCGTGCCCGTAGGCATCGGCCTTGAGCATGGCCATGATTTTCTGATCGGGGGAAAACTGACGGGTAATGTTAAAATTATGACGCAGCGCATCCAGATCAACATGCGCAAAGGTAGGTCTGGTCACTCAAAGTCCTCATAACTGCCATGAGCAAGATCTTCAAACTTGGTGTATTTACCGATAAAGGCTAAACGACGCTTACCAATTGGGCCGTTACGCTGCTTGCCAATAATAATTTCGGCAACGCCCTTGTCCGGGGTCTCTTCGTTATACACCTCATCACGATAGATAAACGCAATAACATCGGCGTCCTGCTCGATCGCACCCGACTCACGTAAATCCGACATCACCGGACGTCGATCAGACCGTTGCTCAAGGCTACGGTTAAGCTGTGACAGAGCAACAACTGGCACTTCCAATTCTTTTGCCAAGGCTTTCAGCGATCGCGAAATCTCGGAGATTTCAGCGGTACGGTTTTCCGAGCTGCCCTTCACCTGCATCAGTTGTAAATAATCAATCATGATCAAACCCAGCTGCCCATGCTCGCGGGCAATACGACGAGCACGTGAGCGTACATCAGTGGGCGATAACGCCGCATCATCATCAATAAATAATGGCCGATCCTTGAGCAGACTCACGGCAGAGGTCAGCCGCGGCCAATCGTCGTCATCGAGCTGACCGGTACGCATTTTGGTGGCATCAATACGACCCAGCGATGACAGCATACGTGTCACCAGTGAGTCCGCAGGCATTTCCATACTGAACACAATCACCGGCTTATCACCGGAGATTACTGCATGTTCAACCAAGTTCATGGCAAAGGTGGTTTTACCCATCGACGGACGACCCGCCACAATAATCAAATCCGACGGCTGCAAACCCGCCGTCATGGCATCAAGGTCAGTAAAGCCAGTACTTAAACCTGTGATGGTATTTTCGGACTGATACAACTCATCAATCTTTTCAATGGCCTTGGTAAGAACCGGATTAATAGCTTTTGGACCAGAATTCTGAGGGCGATCTTCGGCAATCTGGAAGACTTTACGCTCGGCGTCATCAAGAATTTCAGTACTGTCACGGCCATTGGTTTCAAAGGCATCATCGGCGATTTCGCCGGCCACGGTGACCAGCTTACGTAGAATCGAACGCTCGCGAATGATGTCCGCATAGGCACGGATATTAGATGCCGTCGGCGTATTACGAGCCAATTCGCCCAAGTAGGACAGGCCACCCACCGCTTCAAGATCACCAACCATGTCCAGCGCTTCGGACAGCGTAATCACATCCAGCGGTTGGCTTTTCTCAATAATGCCGCCCATGGCGCGATAAATTAATTGATGCTCTTGGCGATAGAAATCCCCATCAATTAACTCTTCAGAAACCTTATCCCAGGCCTCATTTTCGAGCATCAAACCGCCCAGCACGGCCTGCTCAGCCTCTAATGACTGGGGCGGCACTTTAAGGGCAGCGGTCTGCCTATCAATATCTGTGTACTGCATCTGACTTCCGGATAATTACGGGCATAAAAAAACACCATGGCCCACTTACATGAAGGCACATGGTGTCTATTTTTGTTTCCCTTTTCAAGCCTGCTCAACAGCATAAACACTGTTAGACGGAAACGGGAAACAGCAAATCCAGATATACACAGGATACCCACAGGATATTAATAATCCGAACACCGCTCACCCTATAGTGGTGCGCCCGGTTACTCCGATAATTAAATCAGCGTCCCTGTGTATAAATAAATTAGCTTTATTTAAGCAGATTCTTCGCTTTCAGCCGCAACAATTACTTTAACAGTAACGGTTACATCGCTGAGCAGCTGAACGTCCAGCTCGAATTCGCCAGTGTGACGCAGCGCGCCTTCTGGTAAACGAACTTCGCTTTTATCGATATCAGAGCCAGTTGCAGCGTTCAGAGCATCAGCAATGTCACGCGTACCGACTGAACCAAACAGTTTGCCGTCTTCGCCAGCGTTAGCTGCGATAGTTACTT
>Ga0209395_1000849_pt1 | contig 44127 bp, 40 predicted proteins | sample GOMGulsemesocosm_3_FD_184635 | JGI IMG/M metagenome (GOLD analysis project Ga0209395, IMG submission 184635) | Methane-oxidizing microbial communities from mesocosms in the Gulf of Mexico - GOM9D Gulf of Mexico (SPAdes) (version 2) | ecosystem: Environmental > Aquatic > Marine > Cold seeps... | reverse complement strand
AATGATAATAACGGCTAAGGAAATTGCGGTAATAATACCAGTAAAGAGTAATAACCAAGCAATAGAAATAGCATCATCACTGCTCTCAACTAAAATATTAGCATCATTTTTCAATAGCGTTTTTTGATTAATGGCCATCTCATTTAGAATAAATTTTATTTTAAATCCCAACGGCGCTGCTTTAGTTGCCAGCCAGTGATTAGCTAAATTCCAGTCATCTTGTGCCCTAGAATCTAACATTTGCTTTGGTAACGGTGAAAAAACGGCCATTGCTTCTGAAAATATTAAAATTGATTTTTTTTGTTCAGTATTGAGTAAAGCTTGTTGTTCTTTTAAATCTGAAAACCTTTGTTGATTTTTATTCCATAATTTTTCAAAAGAATCACGATAATGATCTTCCCCTGATAATAAGTAGCCACGGATATTAGCCAGGGCTAAACCAAGTGAACCACGTACATCTGCCATCATTCCCAATAAAGCTTTCCTTTGTGTGTTTGCTTTAAGGCCAAGTTCAATATCAATTAATTTTGTTATTTCTTTAGACAAAATAGATGCTTGGGGTACCGCTTGTTGATAAAGCATTTCAATTGAAGGGTTATTTTGTAACGTTTGCGCTATGTCTTCGATGTTTTTCTGTTCTTGCTCAAAGTCTTTGAGTAAGGCTTTCATTTCTTTTAAACGGGTTATATTTTTAGAATTTGTCCAATTAGCAGACATTTTATCTAATGTTGTCATTGCGGGAGTTATTTCTGTATCCCATGCTAGTTGCCGTTCAGCTTTAAATTTATCCTCACCTAAAAGCATCCAACCTCTTAACGCGGCAAGAGCATGATTAACGCCATTTAATACACTAGCACTTGCTTGCGCAGTTGGAATCCGTAATTCAACAACGTTATTAGCATTTTTGGTGATAGAGCTAATTTGAAAGATTGAACTAATAGATGACAGTGCTAGTATTAGCACCAACAATAAAAAACCCACAGTTAATCTTGAACTTATTTTTATTTTTCTAATCATTATCATTCCTTGCGGTTGGGTATGTTTTCTTATTTAAAATCGTTAACCTGTAATGTTCCTTTTTAAATTCGCTTACTTTATTGCACGGTCTTCCCCGATAAATTGCTCTTATCGCGGTTACAGAATGTTCATTAATATAAATAACCTGAACTCTGCTTAATAAATGTTTCTCTAGCAAGGGCTAGCAAGCCCTTCAAGCATGGCTAAATGAACTATCTCTATTGAGCTGGCAATTTTTAGCTTTTTCTTAATAAGAGATATATTATTGGCAACGGTTTTTTCTGATAAAAAAAGTTTTTTCGAAGACTGTTTTGCACTTAATCCTTTGGCTATGCAGCAAAATATATCGAATTCCCTCGCGGTGAGTTTTGATAGGGGTTTTTCTTGTTCTGTATGTAAACATATGCCTGGGCTAATGTAGGTTTCGCCCTGAGCGATAGCAGTAATGCCAGTTAGAATAATATCGGTATCACTATTTTTGCTGATATAGCCTTTCACACCCATATCAATTAGACGCTTGGCCAGATAGGGGTTTTGATAAATACTGAAAACCATAATGTTAACCTTTGGCCATTTGAGCAGTAAACGACGTATTAACTCAACACCACCAATCCCAGGCATAGATAAATCAGTGATAATAAGATCCGGTAGATGGTGCTGACATTCAAGTAATAATTCTTCACCGTTGGTAACACTTTTCATAACCTGATAGGTAAGCTGAGAGGTTAATAATAGTGTCAGGCCGCTACGTACTATGGCATGGTCATCAGCAATGAGTATTTTTAATGACATAGTTCTTCCTGCAATATGGGTTCAAGTGGAATGGTGATAAAAATTTCTGCTCCTTGTTTATGTTTGTTGATTAAACAAAAAACACCATTGAGTGCTTCAGTTCGTTCTCGCATGTTAATAATTCCCATACCATTAGAATATTCACTATGTTGCGCAAAACCTTTTCCGTCATCTTGAATTTTCAATTGCAATAAAAATCGTTTATTGTCGTGAGATGAGGGGATAAATTTCAGTGTGATTTCAATGTGGTGAGCATCTGCATGTTTACAAGCATTGGTGATCCCTTCTTGCACTATTCGGTAGACACTTATTTGGAGTTCGTCACTTAACTGATGTGGTAAAATCTCGGTATTAAGCTCGAATTGAATGTTTTTACTTAGATTACGCCAGTTTTGTACTAATTCTTTTATGGCGTCAATGACACCTAATTGATCGAGAATAATTGGCCGCAAGTTATTGGTAATATTCCGAGTAGATCTGATTAACTCACTTGTGGCCTGAACAATGCTCTTAGCTGAACTTCGTAAGGTTTCTTGTTCATTAGCTGTTTGGCGAGAGATAAAATCTGCCTGAAGTTTTATGCCAGTTAATAGTTGACCTAATTCATCATGTAACTCTTTGGCAATATGTTTACGCTCTTGTTCTATTAACAGGTAATTTCTACTCAATAATTGACGATTTTCAGTGAGTAAATTTTTATTACGACGCTCAGCATCACAGCTTTCGGTTATATCTTTGAGCATTTTTAAGCAAACAGTCCGACCGTCACTCCAATCAATGATATTACTGGTAATTTGGTACCAACATTGTTTTGATTTATTAAAATATTGCTTTTTAATGATTGAATTATTAGCAGAGTGATCGTTAAAACAAGCAAAATCACGTTGTTCAAATAACGACCATGCTGATTCACTATCCTCTTTACATTGATGTATTTCAATCGCTTTTTTATTCATATATACCGGTTGCTGATTTTTTTCGTCAAACACAGCAACAGCTGAATTTATACTATCTAATATCATTTTTAAGGTTAAATCAGATTGCTCTATGTGCTGTTTAGCTTGTAGTTTACTAGTAATATCTACGACGTGGGCTGCTAGGTATTCTTGCTTATCTATAGTAATTGAAAATGCGAAAATATCGGCAAAAAACACGTTGTCGTCACTTCGGATAAATAACACATTTTCAGCTACCGATATTTCTCCGGATACCATACCTTCAAAAAGTTTTAAAATGTGAACGATATCTTTTTTACGATGAAAATCAGTGACATTAAGTTTAGATAGTTGCTGTTGACTATAGCCGACCAGCTCAGCAAAACTGTGATTGGCGTAGAGGAAGTTTTGTGTTTCTGCATGTACTACGACCATTGCTGCTGAATTATTGGAAAACAAGCTCTGATATTCTTTAATTCTATTGATTTCTGTACGGTTAATATCGGTAATTAACCAAATACCCGCAGCAGAGGTAACAATGTAAAGGATTATTAATGCCGTCAGCCAGTAGAGCATCTCTTGCTCACTGCTTTGCTTTAGCCGACTAGCATTAGAAATAAGTTCCACCGATATTTCATCTGCAAACAAATCTAGTTTATCAATTTTATTAGTGCTGGTATTAAACCAGTCGGTAACATTGATGTTAATCTTGTTGTTAACCAAGGCATTAGTTTTTATGTGCTGGACAGATTTAAATACTTGCTCATTAAAGAGTTCTCCAAATGATTTATGTAACCCTGCACTCGTTAGGTCTTCAAACTCATGAAAAAAAAGCGCTTGTTCTAATTCCAACTTAACCAATTCTTTATATTCATTGGCTAAAAAATGTCCTCGGGCAAAAGCAACACTAAACTTTGCTCTTTCAATACCAACTCTTTCTTTACCTTTAAGAAAGAATGTATAAGCAGAAAATGCCTGTGTCAGCTCACTATCAACGGTTAGTTGAACAATAGTAGCAACAACATCAAGTAACTTATGATTTAATTGGCTATAAAGCTGAATAGCCTCAGCTTCATCAATTGCTAAATTGTCAACCTGAAGACGAACTTGCTCAAATTCAGCTAAATATTTGCTAAAGCTCTTTAGTCTATCTTCAAATTTTCGGTTAACAGTAATACTTTTTGATATAAGTAAATTATAAATATGTCTCTTACTTATTATTGCTAACACTCGTTGTTCAAGTAACTCTGCCCTAAACTTAGTGCCATTAGTGGCGATATAAATGCCAGCATACCCCCGTTCCTTTTGTAAATTATGCAGTAAGCCACTAATTTTAACTGTTAAGTTGGTCAGTTGCTCTAAGTTAGCCAGTTGCGATGCGCGAGTTGTTAGTTTATCTATTTGAAACAAAGCACCACTGATTGAAATTAATAACGGAAAAATAAAAAGTAACGACAGTTTTAATTTATGATGAAATTGGTGCGAAGACAGTCCGTTGTCAATTTTTATAAAAGGTAAATAATATGACAATTTTTTTATCTTCATAATGCCCCACTCACTTTAAATAGCGTACAACTAACACAAAATATCAACATTTCTACTTATACATACTTGTCTTTAAACGACTTTAATCTAGATCAACACTAGCATAGATAAAAGAGCAATTTGTCGGGAGCATCTCCCGATTTTTATTCTGCGTCTGTTTTTTAAGTGCTTTATCTTTATAGTTAAACAAGAGAAAGGAGGTCTATTCATTATTGGTTTATTTGACTTCTTGAGCAGTGTTACCGTTCGATAATAATGTGTAATAAAATGGAGCAGAGATAATGCAGACACTACAACGCAACTTCAATCAGTTATATCAAATAGGAAGCAGGGACGATTTATTTAAAGACCTAGACATTCGTTTAAATATTGAACAGCGGGTTGATTTAGGGTTTTCACTTTCCTTTGCTATCTTAAAAATCAATAAATTCAATAAAATTATCAATAACTTCGGTAGAAAAGCAGCTGACTATGTATTGTCGACACTGGCTGAACGGTTAATTGAGGCATTGCAAGAAGATGCCAGCCTCTATCGTTTAAATCAGGAAGAGTTTGGTATTATTTTTAAACATCAAAGTATGGACGAGATAAATCAATTTGTTAAGTTCCTTCTACAACCTATCCCTTATGGGCATGACTTTGTCGATTTTCAACTATCTCTCGGATTGGTCGATCTTACTACGCAGATAAAAAAACATAGCGAAGTATTACGACGAGCGGATATTGCACTTAAGTTAGCAAAATCAGCAGCACTTAGTTGGCAATATTTTAATCATCACTTGGACTATTTTACTCATACCGACAGAGATATGTTTATTGAGCTAGAAAAGGCTATGGACAATAATTTATTGCACTTGGCTGGCCAACCAATATTTAACCTCGATACAGGAGAAGTAATCATGGTTGAAATATTATTACGTTGGCAACATGTCGAGTATGGCGCGGTTAATCCAACCAAGATAATTGAATTAGCCAGTAAAAATGGGTACTTATCTAAGGTAGCGCTTTATGTGGCTAAACAACTGCTTATATTTTTAAATAATAATGATGAGTTATACCAAGGTGTCAGTTTTGCTTTAAATTTTAACATGCCACAAATTATTAATGTCACACTAATTCAAGCGTTACTCACTAGTTTTGATGAATTTGGCATAGACAAATCTCGATTCATTTTTGAAGCGACTGAAATTGACTCGTCTCCAGTTTCTCTTGAGAACGTGGTTAATCATTTTAAGTGGATAAAGCAACAAGGAATAAAAATTGCCATAGACGACTTTGGTTCAGGATACTCAACGCTTAATTATGTCAACAATTTAGATGTTGATATCATTAAAATTGACCGTAGTTTGGTTTGTGACATTGAAACGAGAACACGAAAACTAGAAACCTTGATAGCTTTACTGCAACTATGTCATAAATTAGGGGTAATCATCGTCGTTGAAGGCGTTGAAAATTTATCTCAGCATAATTTGATAAAGGATATTGGTATTGCCGATATTTTAGTACAAGGGTATTTTTATGCAAAACCATCATCATTAAAAGAACAAACCTTCTGCGATAGCACCTATTTCAAGAAGTCAGAAAGCTATCATTTATGCTAGTGCCAAAAAAGTAAACGTCATAACTATAGCTACCGCATAATAAATATTGAAGCGATTATCACCTATTATTAAGTATAGAATAAACCATTAATTATGAAACGAATTAGAAACTTTTCACTTAGAATAAAATTAACCATTGCACTCGTTTTGGTTGCCATTTTTCCTTTATTACTGCTAAGCAAATTATTTTTTATCGGTAGTGAAGAGGCCTTAAGGAAAAGTACGCTAGCACAATTAAGCATGGGCGCAGAATATAAAGTTGGAGAAATTCATCTGTTTTTAGAAACACTAAAAACCAATACCATGGACTTTGCTTCAGACGGTTTTATTAAGAATGAATTAATTAAAATAACGAATAAACTCGGTTCCGCACAAAACTTAAATGATCATTTAAGACAAAACAAATTACCAACTCAAAGTGACTTAATGTTTATTGATGTTGTCAATACTCATGGTCAGATAGTCGCTTCCACTTTAGCCAGTAGGATCGGAAAAGATCTATCAGAAAAGCTTTATTATCAAAAAGGCCTTTCCCAGAGTTATGTTTCTAAATTTCATCATCACCTTAATTTACAACTATTAGGGGCTGTAGCCTCCCCTATTATTAGTAGTGACAAAACACAATTAACGCATGGCGTTTTAGTCAATCATTACCGAATGAATAAAATACAAGATTTATTTTCAGGTGAACTGTTATATAGTCTAGGAGCTAAATCAGAGCATCGCATACTCTCCGCCAGTGAATCAATATATATGCTTACTATTGAAGGTAGAGGGATCACAACATCGGAAAAATCCTTAATAGATAGTCAACACTCTTTTGATTTTGAAACAAAGCCTATTCTTCAGGCGCGTAATTTCAACAAAGAAAGCAAGGGTATCTGGAAAAATCACCTTGGCATATCAGTATTAGGTGTCTCTGTTATTGCTGAAATAGATGGTTTAAAATTTATTTTATTGGCAGAGCAAGAGATTGAAGAAGCGTTTCTGTTGGTAAATACGCTAAAATACCAGTTTTACTTTCTCCTTATCCTCACTGTAGTTGTAATCATTATATTATCTTTGCTACTAGCCTATTTTATTGTTAAGCCTTTGAGAAAAGTCATAGACAGTTTAGATATTATTGCTTCTGGTGAATTTGATGTTGATATTAAACAAACTAATCAATATGACGAATTTGGAAATTTAATAAGCAAATTCAACAATATGGCTGTAAAACTTAAAAAAATGAAGGCTACATCAGATCACAAAAACAAACAACTACTGGAACTATCTATTCGTGATCATTTAACTGGTCTATTTAATCACCGACATCTTATTGAATATGGTGAAATCCGGATATTGGAAGCAAACAGAAACGGGATGATGTTGGGTTTATTGATGATAGATATCGATCACTTTAAACAAGTTAATGATACCTATGGCCACCCCTGCGGTGACTATGTCATCACTGAAGTTGCATTATTGTTGAAAGATAACCTTCGTTCAATCGATATTTTAGCAAGATATGGTGGTGAGGAGTTTGCTGTTATTATACCAAATACAACAATAGTCAAAGCCAAGATTGTTGCAGATAAAATTTGTAAAAAAATACAGGCACATAAATTTCAAGATGAGAAGGAACAATTTGAAATTACTGTCAGTATTGGCATAGCAATACAACAGAAATCAGAAAATAAAATTATGGAAATAATTAAAAGAGCCGATCAAGCGCTCTACCAATCAAAAAATAATGGACGTAACCAGGTATCATTAGATTCGCCTATTTCCAGAAAAAATGCCTGTGTGAGATTAGTGTAATTTCATAATATACGCTTAAGTAACCTGAACTCTGCTTAATAAATGTTTTTCTAGCCGCTATTTTTACTAACTTCTACGTTAAATTCGTTTGCAATAGGCTAGGTATTGACGCGCAAATTTTCCTTGAATTAAGTAAAACTATCAAGCTAGAGATATCAAAGTAATTTAATCCATATATTTCAATGGTGTAACTATCTCTTAAACAAAGCTCAGGTTAAGTAAATAATCTTAACTTAAGCCTAAAATTAGATGTTATTCCTATCATGGATAACCCTTTTACTATACTGCTTCGGGGTGATTTTTCCTATGTATTGAAACTCTCTAGTCATGTGTGCTTGATCGGTAAAACCACTACTTAGCGCTAAGTTTGCTAGCGCTATTTCTGGTTGATATTTTAAGGCATTAAGGGCTGTTTTTACTCGGGAAATTCGTTGATAATATTTTGGCGTCATATCTAACCATTTTTGAAACTGTCGCTCAATTTGTCGTTGGCTCAAGGCGACATGACTACTCAACTCCCCGGGTGATTTTTTACGTTCTAACGCCTGCAAGGCTGTCTTTAATGACACAGGCACTTCATCAATTGACAGCAATACTTTATGTAACCACCGATACAGCACCACAATACGTGCGTAATGCCCTTGTACTTGTTTAAGCTGTTTACCTAGGCTCTTAAGTGCCAATACATTATCTTCATCTTGATTGATCATTGTTGCTTGTTGATAAATACGCCCTAAAATGGCAAAGCTTATGGCAGGATGAAAGCGAACACCCACTACTGCCGAATCGGGTGGCAAGATAATCTCTTGCGCTTGCTTACTGACTGGCAGCAAAACACCCCCCATAGAAATCGACTTATCGTTTAACTGTATCGGTGAATTAAGGTTAAATAATATGCCACTGCAGGCATCACTTTGGAGTAATCTTTTTATACTATTAGGGCTATGTGGTACAACAGAAGCTGACCACACGCCTTGTACGATATTAGCTAAGCGCCCTTTCGGTTGGAAAAATGTAAAGTCTAAATATTCTGGCACGCTAGATAGGCTCCTTACCTTAAATAAAGCACTAATTTAAAAATCAAATGTTGTCAAAACTGCCTACTGCAGGTTTAAATGCTTTGGCAATACGATTCCAACTGTTAATAGCATTAATCGCTATTGTTAAATCAACTAAGGTTTGCTCACCTAATGCTTGCAAAGCTTCTTGGTAATTTTCATCCGTTACCGCTTGTGCTGAAGTAATGAGCTCGGCCCATTGTAACGATTTTTGCTCTTGCTCTGAATAGCCTGGCATATCTCGCCAAGCACTTAAGCCATAAATACGCTCAAAATTTTCCCCAAACTTTACCGCATCTTTACTATGCATATCAATACACAAAGCGCATTGATTAATTTGAGAGACCCTAATTTTCACTAACTCTAACAGTAGCTTGTTATCTTTAAATGCTTCGCCAAGATAGCCTTCTTGAGTAAGTAAAATGTCCATCGCTTGTGGTGAGGTAGCAAAATAATTTAATCGTGTCGTCATCGTTATATTCCTTATTAAAAAATGAAGGATAAACCTTGGCAAACTTAACTTATTGAATAAAATCGACATCAAATAAACTTTTTCAGAAGTGATGAACTGCTTTGCCCTTATCGCTTGGGTAACACTAGCGGCCTTTGATGTTCAACTACTATCTCCTAAGGGTACCTCAACTATTTACAAGCCAATACACCACGGCTAAATACCATGGCTTTAACTTATTCGTGATCAATTAACATGATGTGGTTATGCTACTTTCCGTCAAAAAAGAAGGAACAGAAATTAAAAGAACTCATTATTCTAAATTTCAGAACAATGAGTTAGGTACTTATTAACTGAGATTAGTTCAGTATGTCACTTCTAGATTCAATGACTCCTTGCTGATTAATCTTAATCAGATAAGGCGAAGCATAAACATCGTATGCCCGATAAATAGTATTATCTTTATCAAATATCAAAGGTAATTTTAGAGCAAACTTTTCGGCAAACTGTTGGGAAAATTCTTCATTTACATAATATGAATTCACCACACCTAGCCATTGACGGCTCTTGTCTGCTTTTATCAACTCATTTACTTGAGCAAGCTTACTTTCGCAATCAGGAAAGTGCGGCATTGGGCATAAGGCATCGATAAAAATTAAATTTAACGGTTTTCTATTGTTTAATTTAATTAATTCATCAGCCAAGGTAACTTTTTTTCCCGTTAATGTTATTGCTGAAAATTGAGGTGCCTTATCACCTTTAATCGGCTTATTGGGTTTCATTGGTTTGCTGCCCTTGCTTGACAACACATCACTTGCTGTTTTCCCATTTCCTAGGGTTTTAACACTATTTCCTTCCGTATCAATAGATGTAGTATTTGTGATGATAGCGGTATTTACCGACATTGGATATCTCTTGGCGATAAAACCTAGCAGCGCTTTATTATCACCTGAAAATAGCTTTTGATTCCCTTTAACTAACACATGAAAAGGAGACTGCCATACCTTTAATGCCCGCATTAAAGAGAATTGTTGATCCAATATTAATGGCGTTACTGTAGGGAAATACTGCTGAAATTCAGCTAATTGTGCTTTAGTAACATTCACTTCAGGCTGTAACCAAAGTTGTTGACTTTGTTGTAAAAACTTATCAGGTAAAGCGACGATCATTTGCTCGTCACCTTTACCTTCATAGCTACGCCACAAATCAATAAACACCAAATGAGTTATTTTCTCCTTATCAACGACAATAGAATGACCGTTAAATGTCGTTAAATTTTCAAGTAGCTCTTCATCTACCTGTTGTGCTGTTACTGAAATTGAGAGTGATAACCAAGCCATCACCAATAAACTGCTTAACTGCATTATCCGAGTAAAGCTTTTCATCGTGCCGCTCCTTTAGTCGTTAATGAATCAATATTAGCTTTGGCTTTTATGCTCTCTTGCGACCAAGCGGCAATTTTTTCATCTAAAAGATCTGTCGCTAAAAAGGTGCGGTAGTCTATTTTTCCCTGCTTATCAATGAGTACATGATATGGCGTCCCTACCACACCAAAACTACTGGTTAGATCTCCTTTTTGATCAAATATTGTCGGAATAGTAAAACCATTTTTTTGGTAATATCGCTCAATATTACTAATGGAATCATTCATTCCTACGTTAACGGTTAGTACTTCAACATGGTCACCACTTTCATCATAAATAGCCTGTAGATGTGGCATTTCGACTTTACAATAACTGCACCATGTCGCCCAAAACTTAAGATAAACGGGCTTTTTATCAATATAGTCGCTCAACTTAACAATGGTGCCATTAAGGGTTTTTACCGTAAAATCTGGCGCCATATCACCTATTTTTAATGACGATGCCTGCGAACTCACAGTAAAAGTTATAAGACAAAATAATAATAAAATTGGCTTAGTTAAGGAGGATTCCTTGATACTAGTAAAATTTTTCATTGATTTTCCTTTTGTGCTAGTTAAATTAAATCATGCATATCGATCGTCATCCCCGTGGTGTTTTAATCGGGGATCCAGTGTCTAAAGCACAATGGATCTTCGAGCAAAGACTTCGAAGATGACGTTTACAAAGAATTATTGAGTAACTACATAGGCATGAATTAAATTGAGTTAAATGAATTAGTATTAATAAACGCTAGCTAAGTGTTTATTAGCGCAAGTACAGTGCTTGGATAATGAGATAAATTGCCGCTGCAAACATAGGTAATGCCATAAACCATTTCATACTATTTAACCAATGGCCCGAGCGAGGTAACACAGCTAAAAAGCCGCTAAAGCTACCCGCGATAACGAGTAACGTGCTCATGCCTATGGCAAAAACAAACATTAATAACCCAGCCCAAAGTCGCTCTCCTTCTCCGGCAACATACATCAGCAACATACCTAATACCGGTGAAGTGCACGGGGCCATCACTAATCCAGATAAGCAACCAGCGATAAATACATTAAGGTAAACATACTGGCTATTTCCTTGTTTATTATTTGCCGTTTCAGCCACTTTAGAAATAAATGATAGGCTAGGTAGCGTGATCCATTGCAATATCCATAACGCCATAATGAAACAAAAGCTAGCCACCAATAATAACGTCGCTGGATGACTAGCAACTGAACCAAATAGTTGTCCGGTACTGGCAGCTAACATACCTAGTCCGGCATAAATCAAGGCTAAGCCCAATACATAAACTAATGAAAGTAAGAAAGCTTGTAATCGACTTTTCGCTTGATTACCGATGACCGATACTGTGATAGGTAACATAGGATATACACAAGGTGTTAAACTGGTCAGCACGCCAGTAAAAAATATTATCGCCACAATATAGAGTGATTGTTGTCCGTCTATTAAGGCCGATTGAATGATAGTTTCCATTGAACTTTTCCTATTTCAAATGATATTCATTGCTTATGCACAACGAGCAGGATCAGACATAAATATTTACGGGTATTTATTTACAGCTATAGTTATACCGAAAAACAAATAGGGAGTTATGAAATTGCCATATAATCTAAATAAAATAGATCTAAAATCTTTGTGAAATATGAAGGAACTAATTATTAATACTTAAAAAACAGTAATTTAAACAAGACATCACATGAAGGACATTTACAATTTCACCTTTGACAGCGGTAATTTATTACTTAGTTGGGAAGCTTATTACTGAGTTGGGAAGTGCTACTGGTAAAACATTGAAGTAGAGGCAAAGGGCTGACGTAAAAAGAAATGCGATATTAAATGGGTTATGGAGAATATTGAACAAGTATCACCTTCAGTTATTGAAAGTAATACTTGTCTAGATTATCACGGATAGGTATTAGCTTTTTTTGCTAGTTACTTTAAATTCTGCTCGTCTTATTGTCGCCGGAACAATCATTTTATGTATTGGCGCAACAAATAACATATACACTTTACCCAATAAGTTATGTACGTGAACCAGCGTTGATATAGTGACTAAATTACTATTTTCATCGGCTTTACTTTCTTTAAATATTGATATTTTAACATCCAAATGTTTATCACTATCACCGAGTATTACCTCGTTTTCACTGAGAAATAACAGAGTAAAAATGCCAATGCGATCGCCAACTCGGTATTCTTCTGCTGACTTTTCATTAAGTTTATCCGCAAAGTTACCCAGATCTTTCAAACCCAATAAGGAGACCACTTTATTACGAACTGCCATTAAAAAATTTATCCAAGCAGGTGCTGAAGTAGCATGGGCTAACCAAATTTGTAGGGCAGATCTTTCTTTATAGATAGTCGAAAACCGATGCGCATCCTGATAGTAAACATTAACCAGCGCTGTTGATATTTGGCTATCGCCTGGCACATCAGTTTTATCAATTTGATTATTCATCTTATACCTCAGTAAATTTTTATCTTTTATACCTATACCTAAAAACAAATAAATTGATAAGCGCTAAAGGTGTATTTGACGTTAAATTTATATCAAATTTTTATGACATTCATATGTAATAATTTATTTTGCAATTTTTTTCTTTTAACAACAACACATTAGCATTTTAACCATAAAGTCTAAACAATTGCATGGCATTGTTATTTACCGACAGTATCACGTAGAATTAGCGGTAACTTTTCTTGTAGTAACTTTCCGCCTTATGTCGATTTATCAGTTTTCCCAGTTTCGTTTTGATGACAGTCGCGGCAGCCTTGCTACGCTAGTAGAGGATGAAAAAACATCGCTACCGCCAATTCAATTACGTCGTAAAGTTGCTAATTTACTGAGCTATTTAATAACCCACCGCACACGTATTATCAGTAAAGAGGAATTGTTGAATGAGTTATGGCTACACGGGGATTATCGAGAAAATTCATTAACACAAAGTATACGAGAATTAAGAGCGGCACTTGGCGATAATGCCAAATCACCCAGCTTTATAAAAACCTATCCGCAACGGGGCTACCAGTGGATACAAACACCAACCGACAGTATTCATGACAACACTGATATTACAGCAAGAACAGATAATACCGGGCTAACCGATAAGCCTCAGAGTGCTGAAGATGAAATAACAACATTGAATGAACAGATCCGTATCAGTTCGTCATCAAAAGCACCGGCATCAATACAAAGTGAGAAAAGTATTATTGCAGATAAGGGCAATGGCGAAATAGCGACTGACATGGGGCAAGCTACTCACTCGGTTAACAGTAACGCTAGACCAACTAAAGGTTTTGCTAAACGACGCTATATCGCAATTTCTTCGGTAGTTCTCTTTTTAATTGCACTATTTTTTGCTGTTAATTATCTCAAAGAACAAACGTCAGCAGAGGACCAAGTTATTGGTTCAACAACAGCGATAAAATCACTTTTAGTTTTACCTTTTATTAATGCCACTGAAAAACCAAGCATGGGCTGGCTAGAGTTGGGTTTAGCTGACATGCTGGCAATTGACCTACAGCGACATGACTCAATGACCAGCAATCAACTTCATGTTACCCCGCCTGCCGTAGCAAATGCTTTACTACTAAACGCACAATTACCTTGGCCGACATTACCGGTTCATATTCGTAGTTTATTACGAGAACATACTATTGATGCCGCAATATTTGCCAGTGTCAGGCTTTATAAAAATCAACAAGTACTCGATTTTCAAATAATTCACGCGCAAGGCCAAATACAACAAGGCAGTATTAGCTACCCTTCCTTGCCAGCTTCATTAGCGTCTATTAGTCAGCAGTTGTTACATTTACTCGATCCGAACAAAACCCGGCCAGCGAAGAGTAAAAATGACAACCCTATTACCTCGCAAGCATTAGCGCAAGGCATGCAAGCATTACAACAAGAAGGTCCATTACGGGCGAGAAAGTACTTCCAAGCAGTACTACTGCTTGAGGAAGAAAATTATTGGGCAAGCGCATACCGCGCCAGAAGTTCTTTTGCGCTAGGTCAATGGCATGAAGCAGAAAACGAATTTAACAGTATTTCAGCTGCGGCATTGGCTGATGATCCCAGTTTAGATGCCTTCATTCATTATTGGCTCGCTGAAATTGCCTTTCGTCGTGGTAATAGCAAGGTTGATGAATACGTTAATGTCGCTCTCAATAAAGCAGAAGCCGCAAGTGATGCCAAACAAATGGCGCGCAGCTACCGATTAAAAGCCCAAATGGCTTGGCTACAAAATGATTGGACATCTCACCAAAGCTGGTTAGATAAAGCAGCAGCTTTATTTGCGGTAAATAACGAACTTAACGTCGAAGCAAATCGATTATTTTATCTCGGCAGCCCTAGCAATGCCGGCTTAGAAAAATCACCGGAGAATAATTTACAAGAAAACCAACCCCGTTTACTTAAAGCGCTTAACTTTTATCAACAGCTTGGTAATCAAAACATGATAGCGGCAAGCCAGTTTGCCATTGCGCAAAACTACACTTTTGAGTTATCAACGCGCGCTCAGGCATTACAAGAAACACTGACGTTATATAAACAACTCCAACAGCCATATGAACTAGCACAAGCATTAAATTATGCCGGCTTTTATCATATGCAACTTCATGACGGTAAAACCGCCAGTAATTATTTCGCCCAAGCCAGAGCAATAGCACATACACTGGGCGCCAAGCCTTTGTTGGAAGTAAGTGATTTTTATCTTGCCTTTGCCATGTTAGATCAGGGCTTAGATCAAAGCGCTTTAGGCCGACATGGCAAAGATGAAACAAAACTGTTTAAAGCGATCAGCCATCTGGAAACATTTATAGACAACAACCCTAGCCCAGAACTTCAAGGCAGCGCTTTGGTTTTTCTTGGTTGGGCAAATACCGAGCTGGGGCATTTAGATCTTGCCTTACAGCAGCTTAATAAAGCAAAAGCGCTAAATGCACAGTTAAACATGTCCACGACTTTGGGCTACAGCAACTATTCTATTATGCGTATTCATTTAGCTCGTGGTAATTATCAAGCAATTATTGCCATGGCAGATGAAGAGATCACTACACGTTTACAAGCAGTATTTTTAGCACGCGCTTATTATGAGCAAGGTCAAGCGCAACAAGCAATTAATGTATTGAGTCAATTTAAAATCAACCATGATGACTTGTGGCAAAATGAAGACGAGCTACGTTTAGGGCAATATCAAACTAATTTATTAGGGACCACACTCAATTTAGGTGACGAGCCCAAAGCGCATTTGGTTTACTGTGAATCTGATTGGCAACTTTAAGATGCTTAGTTATAGTGACTAAAACTTAATCTGACGCTTTAAAGTATCAGATTTTGAAACCCTAACTTTTGCCACACTGCAGAAGTTAGCATTTAACCTGTATCATTGATTTGGATTAGTTTTGTATCGATAACGCTCCGCTAAAATGTGGCGTTTTTTACCGTCATTATTCAGCGGCTTATAAGCATTTTCAACTCAAAGCTCAAGGCTAAGTATTGAGGAAGTCAGTTTATCACTGCCTACCAATAAGGTAGGGCCTTCGCCTATTTGGGTAAACCCTAGTTTTTTATAAAAAGTCTGTGCCTGGTAGTTAATGTCGGACACGCATAACCACAACCATTTGCTACCATCTATTTTTGATTGCTCTACTGAACTATCAAATAGCTTACGCCCCAAACCGCCGCCATAATAGCTCGACATCACATAGATTTGTTTTAGCTCAGAAGCTTGGCCGTCAAGCTTAATTGGGCATGAATGATGTTTTAATACGTAGAATCCAGATGGCTCTTTTTCCTGAAAAGCGACTACTGCAACTGTGTTATCTAGGCTCAAACTCTCTTCTATAGCCTTTTCCGAATAGTACTCTCTGCAGTAAATTTCCAAGTTCTGCTTAGAATGAACACCTTCGTAGGCTTGGGTGAACGTTTCCGTGCACAGCTCAGCTAGCAGATGTGTAAACTCCGGACCTATTTTCTCAAAATTTAACATCGCTATACCTGATTTCAATTATATTGCCACTTTACCTAACGCCCGCAACAACTGCCAGAGTTAACTGGCGTAGACTATTAATGATCAGTTCTGCCACAAAGAAGACGTTAGCTATTACTGCTAATTGACCTGGATAGATTAGATTTTGTATTGATAACTAACCATAGTCTCTTGCTATGTGACTATTTTGAAAACTTTGTTCGCCAAATAATTGTATTTTTACCTGTTGATTCATCCACGCCCTTATCAGATGATTCTCCAAATAAGTTTTTAGCTACACCTAGGGACTGTAAATTATCATGGTCTACAATAGTTTCGATATAAAACTGCTTATATTTCCTAGGTAATTCTTTAGTTAAGATCTCTATAACTTCTTTAATGAACTCTACTGTTTTTCCTTTACCTCGAAGGTGCTCTTTCGTTCCATAAAACAAACAAAAACACGGTAGACCATCAAATGGTTCATTACCATTAAAAGTAACTAATTGCTCAACATTCATTTTATCTAGTTTGACATAGGTATAACGAGAGTAACCTAGAGCTTTATCCTTGATAAAATTAATGTTTTCTGTAAATGGTACACGAGATGTCCGAAAGCCATCTTTCATCTGCATTTCTAAATTTTTAATACCTGTCATAGGGTTTTGTAATTCGTTCATTTATATCCTTTATACGATTAGGTTACACAGAGACTGGTTAGTCCGCTTAATGTCTTGTTATGCGGTAAATTATTTAATCGAGTATTTCTTATACAAATCTAATTTTTTAGTTTCTAATATCTTTAATATTTGGAGCTTTATATCAGATTTCTTTTCAGCAGGTAACTTTCTCGATATATTCAAATTCTCTACTTCCATAAGCAACTCACTATTATTATCAAACTCAGGAAAATATATTCTAACTAAACAGCTTCCTCGATGCTCTGAATCACTGAGTTCATAACTAGAAGTAACCCCACACAATTTGATATATTTTTTTAAATCTTGTTTTTTTAGGAAAACACTAGAATCCAAGCTTTTCCCTTTGAACATAAGATCTTTGATTTTTTTTTCAAATAGTGCAATTTCTGTAGGTACTTTTCCTTTCACATCTTCATCAGGAGACATATGTATTTTTTTCATATCTTGATAATGAAGATACATCGCATTTGACTTTGCCATCTGAATAAGAAAATCTATACGGCTTTCATTAGTAAAATTACCAAACAAAATCTTCTCTATTGGTGCATCACTTACGTAACTATTCTCTTTTAAATGTTTATGAATTCGGTTTGAAACCTTATTTACCAAACTTAAAGTTTCTTTTGACGAATGTTGTGTAAAAACAGTCAGATCAAAATTATTACCATCAAGTTTAAGCTCAACCGAACATTTATGGTAACTAACATCATCACCAAAGTTTTTTGTTTTATCATTTCTTTTGATAATTATTTCGGCTATTAAATTATTTGTGTCTTTACCATCACCAGCAACAGTAAATACAGGAGCATTATCAATTGAAATGGTTCCAAATGGATCATCGATTAAATTTGAAAAATCAAAATCATGAGGAATCGCGTCTAACAATCTATCATCACTTTTCCACTTTAACTTTCGAGTTTGAATCTTAGGATTTTCCTCTTTAGTTTGAATTGATTCTTTTAACAATTCAAATTCAACAGGAGATATTCCGCTTTTTACTAATATAGGTCCTAATATTTTTTTATCACTTGATGAAGAAAATACACCTCTTTTCTTTAATATATCCTTAATATCAGCAGCTTTTATCATTGTATTACCAATAAATTGCCTTAAATAATCGCCAGTTGGAATAAAGAATAAATCAGTCATTAGCTAAACTCCTAAAGTTAGGTTTATAATTTGATACTTTAACATCCAGCTTTATATCATGTGCATTAAGAACTTTTCTTACGATACCGTCACCGTCATCGATAAAGTAATCTGACATTGAAATTTCAATGTCACTAATATTATCGTTTGTATTATGTCTGCAATATGTAACAAGTTTTGCAAAATTATCTTCTGAAAAACTATCAACAGTTGCTAACAGAAATTTACAAGTTTCATGTTCACCAATTTTCTTTTTAAGAATGAAAGGAATATAAGGACTTGTAAGAAATTCAATTTGCATTTGTTTACTATGCTGTTCAATACTAGTGTCACCAATATTCATTCCTGTGACAGGATGATAAAAATACCATTCGTAATCAGCGTGCTCTTTTTCTATATAATCCAAAACACTTAATACAAATGAGACTTTCTTATTATCAACAATATAAAGTTCTTTAACATCGTAATCATTAATAAATCTAGATGGTTGTAAACAACTTATATAATCATAATCTTCAGGATCTTTACTAGATATAAAGAAGAGGACAGGTATGTCATTTATAACTTTAATGCCATTATACCCAGAAGCAATATCGCGGCGCTGCGGTGTTCTTTTAAAGCATTCCATTGAATGAACTAGATCACTAATATAGCCTTTAAATTTAACCGTCGCAGATTTAGGATATTGGCTATCTTTTATATGTTTTACTGAAACTAATAAATTATTTAAAGTTTCAGTCTCTAAAGCCGATTTATAAGATATTTGAAAATCAATCCCATGCTGGTTTTTTTCATCATTTTTTGATTCTTTAAGCGCATGAGTTTTTTGATTATGGCAAGGATAATACACCCCCTTTTGAGGTAATCCCCAGCCAATTTTATTGAAAAAATTACCTGCAATACTTTCTCCAATTTCTCCTATAGTTTTTGAACGTTCTCCTGCCATTTTTTGCTCCTTAAAAAACAATTTAGTTAACAATCAAAAATTACTAATTAAATTATTCTATGAATAAAACACTGCCGCATAACAGCAGGTTAATTCTTCGGACTAATGAGTAAGCATTTTTAAACTCCATGTATACTTTAAAGGGCTATCCGCTTATCAGAAGGGAAAACCCTTTTTTGTAAAGAGTATAAACCGTCTTATTTTTATGATAGCAATAAAAGTTACGCTTATATTCTCGTTATATCAAGTGTTTAATGATTTTCTTCAGGAATTTTGAAGTATACATGTTCATGTCTAATTTTTTCTGGTGAAAACGTGAAAACAGTAATTTTCAAAGATGGATTCATTTTTACTACGGCCAAATAAGCATTAGAATATATATTACACAAATGTCTTAGCTAATGTCTTCAATGCGCACTGAGAAGTCATACCAATGCGACTTAGTGACTGGCGGAAATGGTGGCTTTTACAACGTTCAGACTTGATAAAAACTTACTATCCAAAAATATCAGTTCAGGTTTGAGCTAATACCGCTAGTATTAACACTAAAATTACCTAGCTGAGTTTCCTATCTAAGCTTCTTACGGATACGGCTAAGCGCTACTGGTGTGATACCAATATGTGAGGCGATCATCTTCAGTGGAACTTTATCGCGTAACTCGGGGTTATTGTCTAAAAAGGTTAAATAGCGCTGTTCGGCGCTGTGTTGTACAAAGGCGTATTCACGTTCTTCTTTTTTAATAAACATGTTTTCTAATAACCGGTTATACGCCGCCATAAAGCCAGGTTGAGATTTCATTTGTTGATAAAATGTCTGCCAATCAAACTCTAAACAGATAACATCTTCTAATGCTTCAATACTAAATAGCGCGTCAACATTTCTAGTCATTGCGCGAGTTGAGCCGCTAATACAGGGGGCACTAGCAAAAGATTGGGTAAACTCCTTTCCTTCTATAGAAATACTCATATAACGTACAACCCCTTTAACAAGAAAATACAGCTTAGGTGCTGCTTGCCCTTGCGTGATCAACAATTGTCCTTTGTGATAATGCTTTAGTTTGGCTTTTAGGCCAAACTTAGCAAAATTGGCACTATCAATACTTAGGTCAGTACCTGAAAAGTATTGCACAAAATCTTCCATATGGGTTTGCAGGCTCATTCAGTAATAATATCCATGATGTAATTTAGCCGTTAGCGTTTTTGTTTGATATTAAGAAGAGTGCCAGAATAGTAAGAAAGACACCAATTAGGGTACTATTTAAATTGTAAATATTTTCCACTCCCTGTGGAATCATTACTAAAATAGGAATTAAATAGGTAAAAGCTAGCAACCTGTTTGGGCCTACTCTTTTAAGCAAGTACTGCTGTAAAATAAAAGTCGCCACTGTGGTAAATACCGTTAAATATAATAAAACTTGCCAGAATTGTTTATGTTGCCAAGCAATATTACTTAAGTCGCCCAACACTAGTAAAAATGGCAGTAACAGTATGCTACCTAGCAACATAATCAAAAAGGCGCCTAACGTCGCTGGTACATTGTTTGCCCACTTTTTAATTAGGATGACATGCAGCGACAAACAGCAACAGGCGCCTAAAAAAATGCTATCGCCAATTTGCCATTGCCCAAAAGTTAACGCCTGTTGAGCAGAAGAAAACAATACCCAAATAGCACCAATAGAACCGAGAATAAAAGCAAAAATTAATTTTAACGGGGTAGCAACTTTCAAGGTAAAATACGCTAGCACGACACTACACAAAGGAACTAAAGTATAGATAACTGATGTTTTGCTGGCCGTGGTAGTTTTTAGTGCCTCAAACAGCCCTAAAAAAAAGAGTACCAACAACAAACTGATAATGCTGTACTGCCCTAGTGTTGTACTGTTTATTTGTTGTAATGACGACTTGTTGACAAATGCCACCATCATCAATGTTGCTAATATAAACCTTAATGCTGTACTCGCTATAGGATTGGCATAAGGTAATAATTGCTCAGAAACAACAAAGGAAGAAGCCATCAAGCTAACCCAAATAAACAAAATGAGGTTATCTGTTAGTGTTTGTTTCATATTTATTATTCAGCTACTTTGTTAGCAATGAATTTATGAAATAAAAACTCTGAAATTGCGATATCAACATCAAGTTGATAGACCTGCGTTAATAATTGATGTAATTGTTTAACATTAATTATCTTAGTGGTCTTAGTTATACCACCACTAATATAATGAAACTCGCCATTACGTAACGATTTAATCTCATTTGAAAACTTTCGACTAACCACTAAGTTATTCACAAAGGCAGCATTGGGGTGCTTGTGAGAATAAAAGTGCGCCAGCAAACAATCTGACTCCGTATAGTGCTGTAAATCAAAAGTATATAAGGTAAAGAAGTCCCCCTCTTTAACGACTTGAAAACAGTACTCTTCTCGTTTGTTTTTGATAATACGGTATTGAGCATCGCCTTGTTCTTGTATCAAACCCAGCTCAATTTTTACCGGAAAACGTGCGCCCAAGTGACCAAAACCAGCATCGACAATGTACTCAGCACCATCGAAAGATAGCAAGGTTACTCTGTGGGTTCTTGCCACTTCAACATCCTGATTATAGACAACTTTTGCGAGCAGTAATCGCACATCAAACTTTAACTCCGCAAGCACACTAAGTACTAATTTGTTGTGCTCAAAACAATAACCACCGCGACGCCTTTGCACTATTTTATCAAATAACGACTCCACATCTAATGGTAGCTCTTGCCCTAATACCACGCCGAGACTATTAAAACTGTACTGAGCAATATGTTTACTTTGTAGCTCATTTAGAAACCTTATGTCTCGCACCTTATTGGTAATATTTAGATCTGCTAAATAGGCTTGCGCAATCGCCGAGTTGTTCATTTTGGTAATCCCTTGGAAGTATTGATAAATGATAAGTGCAGCTTAGCCAAGAAAGTATTGACTGTAATTAACCTAGGTTTAGTGAAGAAATTGAACTAACTTTTATAAACTCATTATTTTTTAGAGAATAAACCTAGGTTAATTCTTTAAAAAATCCCCCTTGCTAGACTGTCGCTATCAAATTGTTGCCAATGCAATGAGCAACAATAACAATAAAGTGGAGAGATAAGAATGAAAGTTACAGTTTTTGGTGCAGCGGGTAATGTCGGTAAAAGAGTCATTGATGAAGCAATAATGCGCGGCCATGAAGTCACAGCAGTTTTACGAAACTCTGCACGAGCGGCAGAATTGAACCCGGCGGCTAAGGTAGTTATTGGTGAAGCGGATAAAGTCAGCGATGTGGTAAGGTTAAGCGCCGGACAAGATATTGTGATCAGTGCAACGCGACCACCACAAGGAGCGGAAAGCCAATTAGTGAATACAGCTCAGTCGTTATTATCTGGGCTTGCCCAAACTAAAGTCAGGTTATTATTAGTAGGCGGGGCGGCAAGTTTAACCGTGCCCAATAGTCAGGGAACATTAGTGGTTGATGATATTAACTTGGTGCCACTTGCTTGGCGTGATATTGCCCTAGCCTGCTTAGCTCAGTATCAGCTTTGTCAAAAAAACACCTCGGTTAACTGGAGTTATTTAAGCCCGCCAGCCTTAATTTCACCCGGAGAGCGCACCGGTACTTTCCGACTAGGTAGCGATGAGTTACTGATTGATGAGCAGGGAGATTCGGCTATTTCTTTCGAAGATTTTTCTATTGCTTTAGTCGATGAAGTGGAGCAACAAAATCACAGTAAGAAGCGCTTCACCGTTGCTTATTAAGCTATTTATTTGCCATGTTCTCCTACAAGATTTTATTTGAGCTAGCTAAGCAGTGATTCCTCTTCTCCAGCTCAAACAGCTAGGTTAAACTAGCTGTTCCCGACCATGTTCACTGGTAAAGTTGATAACTGGACCTACGGGAATAATGCCTGTTGGGTTAATGGTTTCATGGCTACCATAGTAGTGTGCTTTGATGTAATTCATAGAGACTGTGTCAGCTATACCTGGCACTTGGTATAAATCACGTAAATAGCCCCAAATATTGGGATAATCAACAATGCGACTCAAGTTACATTTAAAGTGACCAACATACACAGCATCAAAACGAACTAACGTAGTGAACAAACGCCAGTCTGCTTCGGTAATAGTATTACCCGTTAAGTAACGGCGTGTTGTCAGGCGTTCTTCTATTGTGTCTAATGCGTCAAATACTTCTACCACTGCCTCTTCATAAGCTTCTTGCGTAGTAGCAAAACCCGCTCGATAAACGCCATTATTAATGGTTGGATAAATATAGTCATTTAGCTCATCTATTTCAGCTAAAAGCTCAGGCGGAGAAAAATCGCCCGGCAGCGCGCCAATTTGATCAAAAGCAGAATTAAACATACGAATAATTTCTGGCGATTCATTACTGACAATTGTGTTGGTCTTTTTATCCCACAAAATTGGCACAGTGACTCGGCCAGTATAATCGGCTTGAGCGGCGGTATAAATTTCATGTGCGTTGGTGGCATTAAAAATAGGATCGGCAATAACCCCCTCAGCTGGCGCGAAAGTCCAGCCTTCTTCACCCATAAAAGCATTGACCACTGAGATTGAAATCATCTCTTCTAAGCCTTTAAGTTTACGATAAATAACGGTGCGATGTGCCCAAGGACAGGCCAATGATACATATAAATGATAGCGATTAGCCTCGGCTTTAAACCCTCCAACGCCCGATGGACCAGCGCTACCGTCAGCTGTTATCCAGTTACGAAAACTAGGCGCTTTACGCTCAAAGCGACCGCCCGACGATTTAGTGTCGTACCATTGGTCATGCCATTTACCGTTTACTAATAATCCCATGTTAGTTCTCCAAATTATGTATAAAAAATTGTCTTCGTTGTCTGCTTTGCCTCTGTAGCTTTGGCTGCTTACAACTGCTTTAGTCGATTTAATCGCTTTAATCGTTTTGATTTCATAACTTTCTTAAAAAAGACCACGCTGATAATCAAAAAATGCTTGGCGTATCTCAGATTCACTATTCATCACAAAAGGCCCTCCACGTACCACTGGCTCGTTCAATGGTTTGCCTGCAAGTAATAAAAATCGACTACCTTGTTCTATACTTTGTAAGCATAATTGTTCACCATCACTGAGAATACCTAAGGTTTTTGCTGCTAAAGCTTGTTTGCGATTATTGCTAGCATTATTAATCGATATACTTCCCTCTAGTACATAAATAAAAGCATTATGACCTTTAGTTATTGTTTGACGAAAATCACTGCCCTTAGGCAAGTTAATATCCATGTAGGTAGGAGATACATAATTGTTTTTCACTGGACCGACAGTGCCGTGATTGGTAACTCCCGCAATAACCTTTACAGTGCCACCATTATCTAGTGGCTCTATCGGTAGAACCTCAGACGAGTATTCTTGGTATTTAGGCGCTGACATTTTGGCAACGCCTGGCAAGTTGACCCATAATTGAAAACCTTTCAATAAACCGTCTTCTTGCTCAGGCATTTCAGAGTGTAATATGCCACGCCCTGCAGTCATCCATTGAACATCACCCGATTCAATAACGCCTTCATGACCAGCATTGTCTTTATGTCGCATTCTGCCATTGAGCAAATAGGTTACTGTTTCAAAACCACGATGTGGGTGCTCAGGAAATCCGCCTATGTAATCTTGTGCTTGGTCGCTTTCAAAGCAATCGAGCAGCAAAAAGGGATCTAGCATGTTTAACTTTGGTGAACCGATAATGCGCGTTAGTTTTACGCCATCACCGTCTGCCGTATCAATGCCCGTAATTTGTTTAATCAGTGTTCTATTTTTCATTATAAACTCCACTCTAATAGATACAGTTAAGCTTAATGTGCAGCACTGTTATCAAATGCATAAGCGCCGGGGCCTTGTGCCACTAACATTAAAAAACCGCCCGCGATGGCAACATTTTTCATAAACATGCCCATTTGCATTTGATCAGAGAAATCAGCATGAAATAAAAGCGCAGAGGCAATACTAAAACCTGCTAATACCAGCGCAACAACCTTGGTTTTCCAACCGAAAATAATGGCAAGGCCGCCAAGTACTTCTAACGCTATAACCAGTGGCAATAACATGCTAGGGACACCCATTGCGTCCATGTACCCTTGAGTACCTGCATAAGATGTTATTCTAGTTAGTCCTGACGTAAAGAAAATTGTCGCTAAAAATAAGCGTCCTACTGGAGCGCTGAGTGGTTGTAATATTTTCATGTGTTGTTCCTTTAAAAGTAAGTCGTATAAGCCGTGCGAATAAAAGTTTTAGTTGTCTCATTCGCTGCACTCTTTTTATCAAGTAGGTACAGTTTAGTTGTTGACCTAAATTCAATAAACAGTAGTATTAGCAAATGATAATTCTTAAATAGTGAACAATAGGTCTAGTATGGGACAATTGGAAGATATGGCATTACTTATCCGCATTGTTGAAGCAGGGGGTATAGGTAAAGCCGCAGATCAGCTTAATATGGCAAAATCAGCAGTAAGTAAACGCTTAAAGGAATTAGAAAATAGGTTGGGGACGCAATTACTGTCAAGAACTACGCGTAAATCTGCGTTGACCGAAGCAGGATCCTTGTATTATCAGCGGGCTATTAGCATTATTGATGAAGTTGCTGAGCTTAACGCCCAAACCCATGGGGTTAAAACATCGCTTTCAGGTACCTTAAAAATAACCATGCCATTGTCGTTTGGTTTACTGCATTTAACGCCAATCATTGATGAATTCACGCAATTACACCCCAACTTACACTTGCAAATAGACTTTATTGACCGTCATATAGATTTATTAGCAGAAGGTTATGAGTTAGCAATCCGTATTGCTGAGTTGAAAGACTCAACTTTACAAGCAAGGCGATTAACGCCTATTCACCATGTGTTATGTGCAAGCCCTGACTATATTGAAAAACACGGTAGCATTGAAACCTTAGCACAGCTTAGTAAGCAAAATTTTTTACAGTATGGTAATGGTTCACAAAGTAAATTAACGCTTACTGACAACAAAAACAAAGCACATACAGTACATCTTAATACCATCATGAAAGCGAACAATGGTGATTTTCTAAAAGCGATGGCTATTAAAGGTAAAGGATTATGTTTCCTACCTAGCTTTATTTGCTATCAAGCGATACAAGCTGGGCAGCTAGTACCACTGATGAATAACTACCAATTAGCAACGATGCACGCCTACGCCGTATATCCGCAAACGCGTTTTTTATCAGAACGTTGTAGATCATTAATCGATTTTATTGCCCAACGATTTGGTGACACCCCCTATTGGGATGAATATTAATACCAATTCCATTAAAGCTATAACTATTAAGCGATGAATATCAGGGGACTTTTATTGTCGTTGTTAAAGTATGAAAAAAAATACTCCCATACTCACCAGCGCTGTTAACAAGGTATTTCGAGTAAAATAAGCCAGTAAACAGGCTATAACAGCGCCAATTAGGTAGTTATTATCAAACGATATAGCCAGGGTATTTTCTCGTACCAAGACAATAGGCGCTAAAATAGCCGTTAGCACAGCAGGGGCAGAATAACTCAAAAATCGCTGCGTATTATGACTTAACCGTAAAGGTAACTTAGGCTCAAGAAAAACATAACGACTAATAAATACCAAGCTAGCCATTCCTACAATAATTAACCAAATCATGCGCTTTCTCCTTTGAGTTTTTCATGTACGGTTCCGCAAGCCATACCAAGTATTGCAGAAATTAATAAGCCCGCTTCAATGTTTAATAAAACACAACTCACCGAGCTAACTAACGAGACCAATACGCTAATTAGAATAGATTTATTTTTAATTAAGGGAATTATTAAGGCAATAAACGTAGCGGCAATCGCAAAATCCAAGCCCCATTGTTCAATGTTAGGAATATTTTTTCCGGCAACCACGCCTAACAAAGTAGCAATATTCCAACTTATGTAAAAACACAACCCGGCTCCTAGTGCATACCAGCGATCAAACTTGTGCCGCTGCGAGTTATCCGTCGCAACAATTGCAAACAGTTCGTCAGTTAACAAAAAGCCGAGTAATAAACGCCACCTTGTTGGTAACGGGCTGATATCTCGCCTTAATGCCATGCTATAAAGAAAATGCCGAGACGTAATTAGAAGGGTCGTCAATAAAATGCCAAAAACTCCAATGCCCGCTTTTATCATGCCAAGCGCCACCAATTGTGCTGCACCGGCAAAGACAATGGCTGACATTGTCTGTGACTCTAGGGGTGATAAACCTACTTCAATAGCAAAAGAACCAGCCAGTATTCCCCAAGGAATTACAGCGATAGACAAAGGCGATATTGCCAGAGCACCCCGCCACATAGCAGTATATTTTGACGAAAACTGAAGAGGGGCAATATTAGTTGATACGGTCATAGTTCACTCTTGTAAAAAACATTAATCACAGCTTACCTAAAGATTAGCCAATATTATTGTACGGAATTAGCACCCACCGCTTTAGCGTATATTCCCGGAGTAACTCCCATTGCACGTTTAAAGTGACGATGAAAATGACTTTGATCGTGAAAACCACAATCGAGAGCAACATCAAGAATTTTAAGCCCCTGACGAATTAATTTTTTAGCTAATCGTAACCTAGATTGTATTTGATACGTATGAGGAGGCAAACCAAAATAACGTTGAAATTGCCTTAATAGATGGCACGCACTGATTCCAGCCAAATTAGCGAGCTCCTCTAAGGAAATGTCGGCTGCTGGATGTTCATCTAGAAACTGCTTTACGAGAAGTAAATGTTTCTTATCTACTTGAGATTGTGTAAATGCAAGCTTACTTTTGCCGTGACGAGACATCAACTTAACCATGGCAGAATAGATAAGCGTTTCTCGCAATAAGCGGTTTTCTGAATTATTGAGCGTAGTAAAAGTTAATCGCAGCATCTGCGCTAGTTGCTGGTCGTGAACAACTGCTTGAGGAAAATAAGGCGCTCCCTGATTTAAGCCCAGCTCTTTACTGATACTTTCAAATAGCGCTGGTAACGGGTACATGGCACGATACGCCCAGCCATCTTCTGTTGCCGAGCAACCATCATGCACTTCATCAGCATTAACTAAAATAATGCTGTGCTGAGGCGCTACATGTTCGCTACCAGTGCGAAAAAAGCATTGAGCGCCAGATTCAATAACGCCTACGGTATAGCCTTCGTGACTATGGCGAGAAAAGTTTTGCTTATGATAATTAGCATCAAGCAGCTCTATACCACCTAAATCATTAGCATATTGATAAACTGCTTTTTCTTTATTTATTATCATAGATTTAAGGATACCAACAAAAAACACAGATTATTATAACAAATATAGAAAAGCTTATTTTGTACAAAATGAGCAAGTGCTCGTTAATTAATTGAACCAATGCCTATTAAGTTAGATTAGAATTAAACAATGCCTCTTTACTTACCACACTGAATTCAACTATCTATTTGAAGCATGTTTCTCCCTGCTTTTTTGGCTTTATATAACAAGTCATCTGCATACTTATACACTTGGTTTATATCTATTTCTTTATCATATCTTTTACAAAAAAGTCCCATAGAAACGGTCACGAATTCACTTGCTGTATTTTTTTTATGGGATATTCGAAGCGCTTCAATGTTGTCTTGAATTAGCCGCGAAAAGGTGACCGCTGATTGTTGGTCCTCAGCATTAAAAACTACACCAAACTCTTCTCCTCCTAATCGAAAGCAGTAATCTTCACTTCTTTGTACGGTATTGATTAACACATTACCTATGCTCTTCAATACATGGTCACCCTCTTGATGACCATATTTGTCGTTGAATTCTTTAAATAAATCAATATCTATAAATAAAAAACAGCATAAGTTTTTACTTCTTTTAGATTCAATTATGGTGTTGTTAAAAAGGAATTCAAACTTCCTTCGGTTTAATAACCCTGTTAATGAATCAGTTATCGATATGTTTTCAATATCCATCTCAAGTTTTTTCGATTCAGTGATGTCAATGTGAACCCCATTCATTCGAATAGCGGTACCATTTTCATCACGTAAAAAGACTCTCCCCAAATCATGAATCCATCTCCATTCACCGTCCCCACACTTCATTCTAAACTTAGCGTTGTAATACTCAGTCTCTCCATTTAAATGCTGTTCAATAAGTTTACTTGTGGCTTCCAAATCCTCGGGATGAACAATTGACGCCCATGTTGTGAGTCCATCAATCACCTCAGAGAAGGGTTCAGCATTCACCCTAAAATCTTCATCTTTATATTTTTTTTGAGTAACCCATGTTTTATTTGCAACAATACGGTCTTCTTGTGGGTAATAGTCCCAGCAGCCAATATTTGCTCCGGTAACGGCATCATTCAAACATTTAATATTTTCTTGGTCGACTAATTGCTGGGCTTCTAATTGATGAAGCTTGGTTATATCAGTAAGTGAACTAATAATATTTCCATTCTCACTTTTAACCAACCTCATTTGAAAAGTGTGTTCGTTGCTCTTGTATTTAAAAAAATATTCCTGAGCTGTAGAAGATGCTGCACACTGCTCAAACATCTTTCTCAGTTTTTCGCTATATTCCTTACCTAATAGCTCAAATATCGAAGCAGATTGCATTTCAGTATACGACAACCCTCTAAATATACGTTCCTGTTCATTAAAGAAAATGTAGTTCCCTTCTTCAGCGCTAAGCTCTGCAACTCCAAAAGGCTGTTGGTTCAATATTTCGACTAAATTTGTTTGTTTCATTAATCCCTCAACTTGTCACGCGTCAACATTGATATTAAGAATATTGTGCTGTTTACCTAATGGTTTCATAGACACAAAAGTAAGAATATAAACGATGCAAGAACTGTGCAAAAACAGTTTAAGAGAAGCGTTAATGCTGTGTATTTTATTAGTGCAAAACTCCGATCACGACACGGTGAATATATAACAATAAGTATCTATTTGAAGACAATACAGTTACTAATACAATTATAATATTTGGTACATTTGATGTTTAAATCTGTCATTAACTTTTATTAGGCATATGTTTTAGCAACTTTACTTTATGACTATGTATCACAAGTAAAGTACATAGAGCTTGCTCTTGCAATTCGCTTTAACGATTCAATATTTTCATCTGACCATTGTGTGACTCTACCTACACTCTCACAACATATTACACCGCTAGGATTGAAGTCTCGATGCAAAATAAAGTCGAGTAATGAATGAATATTAAGTGGCGAGAAGTATGCTTCGTTGAAACACCTTGTTAATTCATGAACTCTTGCATGAGGGGCATTAATGATCTCCTTGTTCAAAATACCGTTAAAATAGTCAGCAAACTCAGATTTACTCAGTATTTCCCCTGAAGTATAACTACGATTTGTATCGTCATAACAAATCAATGATTCTATTGACTCAAAATCTTCTGAAAAACGCCACAAGCTAACTCTATCTGCACCTTTAATTAACGCTGCAGTAGTAATACAAACTTCTTTTAACTTATCCTCCACCTTTATTTTGGGGTTCGTAAGTTTTGACGTTAATTTTATAAATGGATCCATTAAAGTCCAGTTTTAATATATTTTTAATAGAGTTCATTAATTATAAAACATGACATCTATTTCGCCAATTAAAACGTTATAAGTCATACTTAACTGCCTTTATTGAAACCAACATCATTACTAAGACAGTTTAACGTATCAGATTTTCACCAAATAGCTTTTGTAAACCCAACCGTCAATTATTCCATCACTTTCTAGATCTACTTCCACCCAATTCTCCAGTTCTTTGCCAATAGACAAGGTTTTATTCAAAGGTAAAGTTGTCAAAATTTCAAACTCAGCACTGGCTCCTGCACGCATACGCAAACCGGAGCGAGCATTAACCTTGTATTGCTCAATCACCATTTCTGGCTCAGCTTCTATTTTTTGTGGCATTTGCTCGGGTAATGAATCTTTTTGTTCATTCATCTGTTTGAGAAACAATGTTCCTTCAGCGGCTCGCCTTTTCACTAAGCCGGCTAAAGAACGTTTTTTTCCGGTTTTAGGATCACTCGCTTTCACCCATCGTCCTAGCTCACTGGGTACACAGTCATAATCACCGGCATTGAGTTTTCGACACAGCGTACTAGCACGTAAATTACCGGCACCACAGTTAAATGCAAAGCTAACCAGTGCGGCAAATTGGTTATCATTTAACTCTACTTCAATGGCTTTTTCCACTGCCACAGCAAGCTTTTGCATATCACCTTGCAAGATATTTTCAGCTTCCTTAGGAGTAATAGATTGGCCTAATTCGACGTTACCAGTATGCCCGTATCCAATAGTAGTAACGCCAGCGGGACAAATATAAGCGTCGGTGTAAAGCCCCTCAAAATGCTTAACTAGGTCTAATCCGTTTTGGTTGATTAATCTGCTCATAGTCTTTCCCTGCTTATTAATAGTACTGTTCACTATATTTAGTTCATTTTTTTTTAAATGCCAAATAAAAATAGTTAGTGCACTGACAAGTGATCATTCAGATTTCAACAATGCAGCTTCGTAATTTGGTATTGTCCTTATAAAAAGGAGTAATGCTTGATACTGATCGTCCTCATCCTTATTAGATAGCTGATATGATCTTAACCACAATGAAACATTTCAAAACCCTCCTGTTTCAACACCATTTAACCATCAATTATTAGGGAAAATTATGACCGTTAGAATTTGTGACTCTGCGCTTGAGGCTGTATCAATCATTGAAGATAATGAAGTTATCTGGACACATTCAATGGCGGCAACGCCAAGAGTGCTTTTAGATGCTTTAGCGAAACATGCAAAAACTCGTCAAAATTTAACATTGCTACAACTTCACACTGAAAGAAGTGACTCTTTAGCATCACCCGATTTATTTGGTCATTTACGTCATCGTTGTTTCTTTAGTAGTGCATCTACTCGACCATTGTTGGCTAAAGGCAACGCAGATTATGTCCCAATGTTCCTTTCTGAACTCCCGCTTTTATTTCGCTCTGGCGAGCAACCTATCGACACCGCGATTATTCAAGTGTCTCCGCCAGATAAACATGGTGTTTGTACTATGGGTATTTCTGTTGAAGCGACTAATGCGGCGTGCTTAGTTGTCAAAAAAATAATTGCACATATCAATCCTAAAATGCCAAAAACTCATGGTGATGGTTTTATTCCTTACGACAGGTTTCACAGTGTTTATTGGCAAGATGATCAACTACCACTACACCCCCAAATTGAACTCGATGATGTTACTCTGGCCATTGGTAAAAACGTGGCACAATTGATAAACGACGGTGATTGCCTGCAAATGGGAATCGGTGCTATTCCCGATGCAGTTTTATCTTGTTTAACCGATAGAAAAGACTTAGGTGTTCATACTGAAATGTTTTCAGATGGTTTACTTGATTTAGTTGATGCTGGTGTGATCACTAACCGATTAAAAAGAACTCATCCTGGTAAAATTGTTACTGGTTTTGCCGTAGGTACACAACGATTATATGACTTTGTTGACGATAATCCACAAGTAGTGTTTCTGGATATTGAATATGTTAATGACACCGCTATTATTAAACGAAACGACAATGTTGCCGCGATAAACAGCGCGCTGCAAGTGGATTTATCAGGTCAAGTTTGTGCTGATTCAATTGGTACCACCATATACTCTGGTGTAGGCGGCCAAATGGACTTTATCCGCGGTGCTAGCCTTTCAAAAGGAGGAAAAGCGATTATTGCATTACCTTCGACAGCTAAGCATGGTCAATTGTCGAGAATAGTTCCAACACTAGATGCTGGTGCAGGAGTTGTGACTACTAGAGCCCATGTTCAATATATTGTCACTGAGTTTGGCATAGCAAATTTGCGCAATAAAAGCCTTAAAGAACGGGCTAAAGCGCTTATTGAAATTTCACACCCAGATTTTCGTATTGAGTTAACTGAAAATTGCCGAAAAATTTGGGGTATAACCCTTTAATGGTAAATTGAGTAAATCAACTTCTTATCTAACAGAAGCGCCACTGGCGGTTCTGTTGTAATACTTGCTAAACAGGCCAGAAAAATCGATGTTTTTCTTTCTTAATTGCGCCTAATTGTTGATAAAATTCAATGGCGAGTAGATTATCTTTTGGTGTTTGCCATTGAATAGTATTGATCATGTTCTCTTTTGCAAAATCTTTCAGTTTATTCATTAATTTATAACCTACTCCTTGTCCTCTAGTTCCTTCAGTCAAATATAAACAATCAAGGTATAGGTACCAATCCATATCCCAAGTGGAAAACTGTTTTATTACAGACATATAACCAACAAGATTGTTATTAAAATTGACAACGAAAATGGTAACAGGAAGAGATTTTAACTTACCAAGCTTTTTATAATTAGTAGTTTCAAGGCTATGACCTTCGAACATGGCATGCTCTTTCATCATTGACAACAAAGATTCTTGATCTTTTTCTTCTGCCATACCAATACAATATTTCATTATATATCCTCTTGGCTCTATCTACGTTATTTTTGAAATACATATACAAAGCCAATATTTGCCTTTAAAAAATTAAGTCTTAGCTTTGCACTTCAGTTACACGACGATTAACAGGATAACGTTCAAAGTCTTCCCAGTAATGTATGCCGCCAAGCATTTCTTTTACCTTAAACCCTAAAGCTGAAATTTTTAATCCTGCTTTAGCTGCGCCATTGCAACCAGGCCCCCAACAATAAACAACAAACAAAGTGTCTTTATTATATTGACTAAATGACTCAATATTAATTTCACTGTGCGGCATACTTACTGCGGTAATTGCATGGCTTTTATCAAAAGCTTCTTTAGAACGTACATCTAATAATATATAGTTTTTATTATCTGCTTTAATATCAGCATATACATCTGAACAATCAGTTTCGCAGGCAAGTTTAGTCGCAAAAAATTCACTCGCTTGTTGAACAGGCGCCGCTGGGTAAGAGAATGCGTTTGTATTGGTATCCATAAATATTCCTCGTATTATGAGCTTGTGTTGCTAGACAGAATCAAATCGTTCGTCTTCGAGGGAGTTAATTTAACGCGATTAGATTGAAGACTAAATTCATGATTACTGAAGACGGTGTTAAGCTTAACTGAATGGTGAAATAGCTAAGCTAAAGCTATATTGGTTTTAGAATAAATATGAATGCATTTCTGTGTTCAATGAAATAATTTAAGGAAATTAGCCTTGGAATTTTATCACTTACGCTCTTTTGTTGCCGTTGCCCAAACGGGGAATTTAACACAAGCTGCAAAACGTTTATACACCACTCCTCCTGCGATAAGTGCGCATATTAAAACACTTGAAGAGGAACTCTCTACCCCTTTATTTGTACGTTCCAGTAAAGGCATGTCTTTAACTGACAAAGGTCATTTGCTCCTTATAAAAGCGCAACTCACCCTTGATAGCGCTGTAGATTTAGTGAATCTAGCCGCTGAAAACCAGCACGAAATAATGGGAACATTTCACTTAGGTGTTAACTTATCTGCAAAACAGATACGACTTACTGAATTAGCAAAAAATTTGCAAGAAAATTGTCCTGGCATCAGCTTGGATATTCATCAGCAATCGACTGGAAAAACGATCAATGACATTAGAGAGCAGCAATTAAATGGTGGCTATATTTTTGGTGATGTTCCCAATGACTTTATCGGTATATCAGTTATGGAACAATGCATCACTACAATAGCCCCGTTAAGCTTTGATTGTAGTACTATATTGACTCCTGCTGACCTTAAAGCCCATCAATGGATAATGATGGGTGACTATTGCCCTTTTGATAATTTATTAAAAGAGAAGCTTGGAAAAGACATACCTTCGGTGATGAAATCGAGTAATGATGATACTCGATTAGCCTTAGTTAAAAGTGGTCTAGGGCTGAGTTTTCTAGACAAAGAAGAGGCAATTTCAGCTGAAAAAAACAATCAAGTTAAGGTTATATCAACGCTAGATTTTTCTACAATATTACATTTTGTTGTTGCAAAAAACAGGGTGCAAGAACCATTAATCAAAGCATTAATTCAAGAGATTCGAGTTTTATGGAATGTTCAATTGTAGTCTGCAATACTTTTACAATTGCTATAAGACAAGAACAAAATTTAATTTGGGTTAATAAACTGATTTTGTTTTAAATGCAACATGGCTAAATCTAAAAAGGCACGTATTTTCGCATTCACTCTTCTCCCTTCAACACGAATAATATTAACCGGTAAAGGGGCTTCTTCATAGTCAGTTAACACACTTTGTAATCTGCCTTTCGCCAATTCTTCTCCTACTTGATAAGACATCAACCTAGTTATCCCAAACCCTTGAACTGCCGCTTTTAATGCATCACTGTTTTGATTGCAACATAAGCGTGGACTCAACTTTACAAACTCTTTTTTGCCATTATTAGCAAAGTGCCATACCGGTGAAGATTCGAACGTGGTTGGAAAAATAATATTATAGTGATTCAATTCAGTCGGTAAGGTAGGCTTGCCATGCTGACGAAAGTATTCCGGTGAACCACATACTACCCTACGTACAACCCCCACTTGACTAGCATAAAGGTTTGAATCTTTAAGGTGACCAATACGTATAGCAACATCTAAATCTTCTTCTACCAAGCTGGTAACACGATCTGAAAATACTGTTTTTACTTGAACATCTTGGTTCTGTTCCAAGAACTCTATCACAATAGGTAAAACATATTGCTCACCAAACAACGCTGGTGCTGTGATAGTCAAAAGCCCTTTTGGCTCAGTATAAATGCCTGAAACAGCGGCTTCTGCTTCATTAATTTCCTCTATGATCCTTCTACTGTCATTAAGATATTGTACGCCTGATTCTGTTAAAGATACGTGTCTAGTGGTTCTATTAAATAACTTTATACCAAGTGAGTTTTCTAAAAAGGCAATGTATCGTGTCACTGCAGGTGCAGATAAATTGAGTTGTGTGCTAGCCCCAACAAAACTTTTTTGCTTTGCAACTTCAACAAAAACCTTCATCGCATCAAGCTTATCCATAATCATCTCAACTTTATTGTTTCACATAGTGTAATAATAAATTTCAGAATAGGTCAATTATTTATCCATTTAAAATAATTATAGTAATGATATTACTTTTCAATAAACTAATTTATTTCGCGTGTAATGTAATTTTATCTAGGATAATTAAAAAATAATAACCATAGAGGCAAAATATGAATACTAAATTTTCGTCAAGTAACAAACCAATACAGCTGTACAGGCATCCAATTTCAGGTCATTGTCATCGTGTTGAATTAATGCTTTCCCTGCTTAATTTACCTTATGAAACCATCGATATAGATTTAGTTAACGGTGAGCATAAAGCAGCTGGTTTTTTAAAAATAAATCCGTTTGGTCAGGTACCTGCTATTAACGACAATGGTGTTATTTTATCTGATTCAACAGCAATTATTACTTACTTAGATAAAAGGTATAACGACGGTTATGAATGGTTCCCTCAAGAGCCTGAAAAATATGCACAGGTACAACATTGGCTTGCTATTGCAGCCGGCGAAATTGCCTATGGTCCGTGTTCAGTTCGCTTAGTTAAAGTTTTTGGGGTTGAATTAGATTGGCAGGCTGCCGAGCAAATAACTCAAGCACTATTTGCAGTAGTAGAGCCTTTATTATCAGTAAAAAAATACTTAGCAAACAACACACTGAGTTTAGCTGATATTGCAGCATACAGCTATATCGCTCATGTGCCTGAAGGTGGAGTAAGCCTAGAGCCTTACCCCGCAATTAGAGCATGGTTATCACGAATTGAGGATCATCCAAGGTTTATTGCAATGGCTCCCTCACCTTTGCCGAATGACTAATTAGTTACATAACAATGGCGACTCTTTGATTAGCTCGAATTTCGCCATTCTTACTTGTTATTCTTTTTTAAAGGAAAGTTAAGTAATTGAGCCGCTTTTATTATTAAGGATTTTGATGGAATTCAATAACATTATTATCCGGATCACGAATAAACAACATCACAGCACCATTGGGTAATGTGATAGGCCCTTCCGTTATTGTTATATTTTGCTCTTCTAAAAAACTCTGCACAGCTTCTAAATTAGAAACTGTTAAGGCAACGTGAGTATAACCAGGATGTTTTTCAGTAATATCCATCAGAATATTATTTGAAATACCCGAATTAGCGTTGAGGATAAAATTGATATTTACACCTGATGGATGTTCCATTATTGCAACGGGCTCTGGCCCTATTGGGCCAACTATAAAGATAAAACCTAGCTTTTCGTAAAATGCTCTTGAGCGTTCAAGGATATTAACTCTTAAACCGATATGATTAATGCCAGTAATTTCTTGCACAGTAACTCCTTAATTTGAAATAGATGAAACTTAACGGCTAATACCTAATATTGTAATTTATTAACTACTTGAACGAGTTAAAAGCACTTTTAACCCTAAAGCAATCATTGCCCCACCCAATACACGATCAATTAAGTGGCCCATTTCTTTGAACTTTTTGTTTATTCTCGGATGACTCAATAATGTTACAACTAAAGAAAACCAAGCTAATTGAATTAACATCATCCAAAGTCCATACAATGCTATATGGTATAGCGGCATTTCAGGTGAAAGAACCAGCGTAAATAATGAAACAAAGTATATTGGCGCTTTTGGGTTTAGTGCATTACACAAGAAACCAATGCCTATGCTCTTTTTAGCGGAATACTTTATTGCTTTTGGTTGCTGAGTATCTTGGTTAGTTGATGCTCTTGAACGAAGTCCTTTAACGCCTAGGTATATGAGATACCCGCCACCCAATAACTTTATTGCCCAAAGTACGCTAGAAGAATTCGCAATAATAGCGGCCAAACCAAAAGCAGAATAAATAATATGAATTGATAGACCAAGAGCAATGCCAATACTGCACATTAAACCTGACTTTTTGCCATTAGAAAGCGTTTGCTGTGATACCAAAACAAAATCAGGCCCTGGTGAAGCAGCAGCCAAAATATGGATTGATGTAATAAGTAACAACCCTTGAAAAAACTCCATTTATAACTCCGATAAATAAATTGATGTAAACATGTCTAACGCATTTAGTATATTACTATAAGCTTATATTTTACCACTTTAAAATCACTTCTCCTTTCCAAAGATAAATACCTGCAAAAGCTATAGAGATAGCTCAGCAAGTATTATTCGTAATGAATTTTATACGACGCTATCTAAATCCATCAGCATAACTTTCAACTGCTGTTGCGCTGATTGAGTTAACGGTAATAACGGTTTTCTTGGTTCTCCAATCGGGGTTCCTTGAATTGAAAGGCCAGATTTAACTGCAGCAGCTAAGCCCGATTTAACAATAAATTCGAGAAACTCGTATTGTTGATAAAACAACTCTCTAGCTTTTTCTTTATTAGCTTGTTTAACTGCATCAAACAATTGCTTGGGTTGCTCCCCAATTAAGCAAGGTGCAGCAGTGCACCAACCGCTTGCCCCAGCATTTATCGCCTCTAGAGCCATATGATTACACCCATTGAAAAATGGTACTTTGCCATTCGACAGTTTATAAATCTTGTGCATACGCTGAATATCACCTGTACTCTCTTTGATCATGTTGGCATTTTTGATGTCACTCACCATCTTCAACATAAATTCAGGCGACATATCAACACCACAAGTTGCGGGGTTGTTGTATATCATAATAGGCAAAGGTGTGGCGTTTGAAATACTTTCAAAGTGCAGAAACAACTCATCTTCATTCAATTTGTAATAAGAAAATGGTGATACCATAATCATATTTGCACCAATTTTATAAGCATGTTTTGCACGTTTTATTGCTTGAGTAGTTGTCAACTCTGCTATACCAATCACAACGGGCACCCTGCCCTTAACCTGTTTAACTGTGTATTCTGCTACTTGCTGCCATTCAGTTTCACTCAAGTAAGCGGCCTCACCTGCGCTACCTAATGCGGCAATAGCGTCAACTTTGGCTTCAAGCAATATATCTATAACACTGCCTAACTTATCAAGCTCGACACTTTTGCCATCATGACTAAAAGGGGTGACTGGATAGCCAACAATTCCGGTTAATTTCATCATATTATCCTTATATACAATCGGTATGAGTTTTAAGTGCTTGTCTTGCGTAATAGGCAAAATTAACTTTATTTCGTTTATCGGTAGAAACCCAATCATGCGCTTCTTGTGCTAATTCCACTGGCAAAGGTTGAATTTGTCCGGCAGACATAGCGAGTATTTGTAATTTAGCCGCCCGTTCAATTAAAATGGCAAGGTTACATGCCTCTTCAATAGTTCTGCCCGTAACAAGTTGCCCATGATGTGCAAGAAAAACTGCTCTATTATTGCCTAGAGCTTTAGATATAATTATCCCTTCTTCATTACCTACTGGCACACCCGGCCAATCAGCGACAAAAGAGCAGTCGTTATATAAACCACAGGTGTCCATTTGAGAGATCATAATGGGGACTTTCAACATAGCAAGTGCCGCTATATAGGTAGGATGCGTGTGAACAATACAGTTGACTTCAGGGTGTTCTTTATAAATCCAGGTATGAAAGCGGTTAGCCGGATTCGCCATGCCTTCACCGTTTAATGGTTTCAGATCATAATCGACTTCCATCAAGCTAGCTGCTGTGATTTCATCAAAGCCAAAACCAAACCTTTGGGTAAGAAACGTATTTGGTTTATTCGAGCGGCAAGTGATTTGCCCTGCTAAGCCCGAGTCATGACCTTTATCAAATAAGATACGGCATGTCAGTGCCAGTTTTTCGCGATCCGTTAGTTCAATGTCTTCAATGAGCTCTTTCATATCAATTTCTGCACTGATCATTAGATCTGCTTTCGTTGTCGAAGCTGTTTTCATAGTTAATTTTCCTCGTATATTTGCTTTTCTGTAACGACGAAGGCAGGATAGCAAGCCACTGGGTCATTAATAACACCCAGATTTAACATTTATAATGGTCCAGATTGAGAGGTAGTATGTTAAGACCTTGGCAAACACAGTTTTGGTTAGAAGATAGCCCAGGCAATACCTTCCATGCAAAATTACTAAACAAATTAATAGCAGACATTAAAGGTGGACGCTTAGCCCCTAATAGCATGCTTCCGGGTTCACGCTCATTAGCAAAGCAATTAGGAGTTAACCGGAAAACTGTACAGCTAGTTTACGAGGAACTGGAATCGCAAGGCTGGCTCATTACAAAACCTAGGTGCGGTACCTTCGTTGCCGATATTATTCCTGAGCAAGAGTTATCCGATGAAAATAAAGCGCTAATAAGTAACGCACATAAAACTAAATCACCTTCTGAGCTAGTTGAGACTCTTTATCAAGATGCACTTAGTACTGTTCATAGTATCTCTGGTGCAAATGATGGCATTCCCGATGCCCGATTAATTCCATACGAAACACTTGCTAGAGCCTATAGACGAGCGTGTATAAACTTAAGTCGCCATTCAAGCCTAGGTTATGGCGATCCTAGGGGTACTACAAAGCTACGAGATTCAATACAGAAAATGTTGAGTAGTGATAGATTTATGACCTGTTCTGCTGAGCAAATTTGCATTGTCAGAGGTAGTCAAATGGGCATCTATTTAGCTTCAAGAATATTAGACCCAACTAAAGGCGCTATTATTATGGAAGAAAGATGTTACTTGCCTGCAAGAGCCGCGTTTGAATCAAATGGCTTTAAAATAATAACCTGTAAATTAGATCACCATGGTTTAAATATTTCTGCACTGAACACGTTACTAGATCAACATAAAGTCGCAGGAATTTATGTTACACCTCATCATCAATATCCCACCACAGTATGCCTACCAATGGACAGAAGACTAGGTTTACTAAAGCTTTCTAAACGATATCAATTTACAATAATTGAAGACGACTATGATCACGAGTTTCATTATGAAGCAAGCCCTATCCCACCGCTTGCCAGTTTACCTAATTCAGAGAGTGTCGTTCACATAGGTTCAATGTCAAAAGTTTTTGCTCCCGGTTTAAGACTAGGTTACGTTGCTGCCGACCAAGAATTTATAAAGAGGGCAGCACAAGAGATTGTACTTATTGATAGACAAGGAAATACAGTGTCTGAACACGTGCTGGCAGACTTAATGGAATCAGGAGAAGTGAAAAGGCATATTCGTAAAACAAGAAAGCAATATCAAGCGAGAAGAGACTTTGCATGCAGTGAATTTTCAAGAGTCTTTGGCGATAACATCTCATTTAACTTACCTAAAGGAGGCATGGCGCTATGGATAGATATCTCTAAGCTCACCAAGGGAAGAAAAATAAAAGACTTACCTAATAAAGACGCAACCTTGAGTACGTTATACGGCGACGATTCCTTAGAACCCACCCATATTCGCTTTGGCTTTGGCGCTATTACCCAAGCAGAAATAACGAAATCAATCGAAAGTTTATCACTGATACTTAAATGCAAGTAAATATGTTCACATTTTTGATGTTACTTGCCCGTTAGCACTATAATTTTTATTATCTAACCTGTGAGTCATTACCAAGTAAAGTTGACTTATTTTAAAATTCTCTCCCGAATAAGTAAAAAATCTTAAACCTGTATATTAAACATACCATCTTATCACCACGCGCTATTCCCTGAGAAACATCTATATACGATGTATCTTTATAAAAATAAAACTATTATTGCGCCAAACCGTCATAGATTTATTGCTTTGGTAAATATCAAAGTAATGCTATAACTTAATTGGCTCTAATAACTTAACTTATTGGTTTACTGAATATTGTTAGATAAATAATGGAGGTTACATTGAAAAATAACGACGTTAGCGTTAATCGCACAAGTATAGATATCGGCCTAGGATATGAACAAGACATCGCAGGTTTATTTCAGTTTGGAAAAGACGGGCCCTGTTTAGTAGATGCAATCACGTTTGTCTTTAGTCAAACATTGCAAAGAGATATGTTTTTCGGTTCATGGGCACAGGCATATCGTAACGGCAATGGAGAATACCGACTGAAAATAACCAGCCCTACAGATGATGTATCAGCGTATGAGCATTTAATCCCCAAATATATTGAAGCAGGTAAACAAGCTAGGGTAAGTTATTACGAAAAGGTTCCTTATTCTGTACGTAAAAATTGGGAGTTTTTACTGCCTTTTGGCCTAGCAATGGCCAATGTAAAGTCTATTCAATTATTGCATTTTCCACCACTTGAAACGTTTACCTATAAAGACTATTTATATTCGCCAACCAACCGACGATGGGAGTGTTTATTAGCGCAAAATAATTTCAGCGGAGTAAACAATACTCCTGTTGAACGTATTATTGATGTCGCTCCTATTGCAGCCCCTGGCGGTGCAGGTAAAGAACTTACTGACTACAATCAAGATTTCATTCCCTATGCCAAAGCACAATTAACTAACTTTTTACGTCCGTTAGAGGCAACGAAAAACGAAATAACTCAACCAGTTATCGCTTACGGCGGCCCCGTTCATGAATGGTTAAAGGAAGCCTTTAAGTTAAAGGCAACGCCAAAAACACTGGAAATAGTAAAACTAAATATCCTAGAAGGCGAAGGAGCTCCGTGCACTTGGGTTTTATGTGCTAATCATCCTAGTGAGTACTTATACGACACTAGCCTGCCGTTAGCCGATGCCAACAAGCGCAATGGCAACTACCCCTCTCCTATTGAGGTCATGTGTCAGGATTTAGTTGCTGCAGGTTGGCAGGCTCATATGTCTGAAAACCCTGGTGATGAGCCATATAAAACACTCGCCGATATGCAAGATAAATGGGGATGGGATGCTGAAACGAAAAAAGTTAGAGAAGATAAAGAAGATGCACTATTGGCCATAATGAAAGAACAAAATCTAGCATTTAATTTAGATAATGATAGCTTCACACCGAGTAAGGCACAAACTAGCGCTAAAACATTTGCTCTACAACGTAGCAGCAAAACAGATAACTATGCAGCCTATGCCATAGACTTTACTGCTAATAATATTTTCTCTGAAGTCGTTATGGATAAAGATGCCAATTTTGAAAAAAGTCAGCGTTTAATGCAAGTAGGTGGTTATCTTATAGATTGGCAGCCTGCGACCTCAGAAGATGATGTCATTGAATACCAAGTATTCAAGTATGACCGAAATAGCGCTAACCCATTGGCGGAGAAAGTAGTCGCTTATGGTAAGTGGTCTAAAGAAAAATTCTTTGGCAATTACCGCCCTAACTATGGTGCCAACTTTGAAGAAATTGAGCTTTTCGGCTTCCCCGGTTATGTGCTAAGTATCATCCCCGCAGCTGGCAGACGAACCTATCAATTATGGAACTTTGATCCTCTAGCCAAAGACGATTGCTTATCTGAAGGCGAATTTAAAACTGGCGGCTTCCCTGATATTGCAGCAAACAGAGAGCTGTATCCAATTGGTAACTATGTATTAGATCGCAAAGGTGCTAATTATCGAGTTTGGAGCTTCGATCCTCAATCAACGCCGCCTTTAGCTTTGCCTACCGTGCAAGAAGGAAATTGGACTAACATCAACGAAGCAGATGCAATGATAACCTTAGGTGAGTATATTTTGACTTGGAAGCCTGATGATATTTCTGCAGGTTGTCAAGTTTGGTTATTTGATGCTGATAAAGACGACCCACTTGGCGAACACCCCATTAAAACATCTTCGCTGCCTTCAAATTTTGAGCAAAATTCAAGTTTATTTGGTGTAAATCCTAGCCAGCCAGTAAACAAAACCGAAGAAGTAACACCCGGTACCATTGAATTTATGCGTAAAGAA
>Ga0209395_1000848_pt1 | contig 44148 bp, 35 predicted proteins | sample GOMGulsemesocosm_3_FD_184635 | JGI IMG/M metagenome (GOLD analysis project Ga0209395, IMG submission 184635) | Methane-oxidizing microbial communities from mesocosms in the Gulf of Mexico - GOM9D Gulf of Mexico (SPAdes) (version 2) | ecosystem: Environmental > Aquatic > Marine > Cold seeps... | reverse complement strand
CTCTCGGTCTTGATGGTTTTAGCTGCTTCGCGAGCGAAAGCTTCGAGTTGTTCTTTGTTCATGCTGCCTATCCTTAGCCATTACTGGCATCGATGATAAGCAGTTACACAGTTTTATCTACAGCCTCAGTGCTTCAGCTCTGCCGGTAACTCGTCCGAAATATTTACGTTCCCTATGAATACACTCATATACACCTCCATTTGTATTTGGTCACGTAGTGATAACACAAGGGTGGTTGTTTGGGTAGTCTTTGCTGGTTTTAAGTGTTTTCTTTGTCATCTTTTAAGTTGATCTTTAGTTAATTGTTAGTTGATTTTTTGTGTGTTTATTTAAGATTGTTTTGTGACCATGTGTAGCTAGAATGGGCTCTTTGGGGCTCTTTTCCGGTTTTTTGATGGGTTTCGTTGGTATGGTTTGAATCTGTTCGGGTGTTATTTTTTGTTGGAGTAAGTATTGAGAGGCTTTTAGCTTAAGGAGGTAGGTGGTTGTTCTAATTTTCTTTACTTGAACCGGGTAAGAGTCTCGGTAGTAATAGTATTATTATTTGTGTGTTGAGGGCTTTGTCTGAGATATGCCTCGGGGATGTATCGTTATGGTGTGGATGGGTGGAGGCGTATTAAATAATAGACACACCGATTGATATGACGAAACCAACGAGATCAAAGTCATGTCAATAAAAACCATTAACTACCGTAACCCTCAGCTCACTGGCACAAGAGTCATGGGTAACCCAAACCTGACGACCTTTGCTGATATGCACTACCAAGGCTTGGAGGTGATGCCAGGAGTGGGACCCTTCTGCTATGAACATCTATCCAAGTTGTACCAGACCATTATGCGGTCAGTGGGCCACCACCCTAGAACTTTTGCTCTGCGTTTTGATTTGAGGCTACCGAAGGGTATGGCGCTCGCGGATGAGCACCGGTCAAATGAGAGTGTTCGGAGCTTCTTTGCCTCGCTGAAGGCGAAGGTTGATCACGACCGGGATAGGGCGAAGAAGTACAACCATAAGGCACATGACAGTCGTCTGGGCTATGTCTGGTGTAGGGAGAGTACGGGCGGTAAACCCCATTGGCATTGTTTGATTCTTCTTAATTGGGACGCTTATCGTAGTTTAGGGTCGATCAATTCGGAGTTTGAGAATATGCACAGTCGTATACAAGCTGCTTGGGCTTCGGCATTGGGACTTCAGTGGGATGACAGCCATGGCTTGGCGCACTTCCCGGAGAATGCTTGTTACCGCCTGAATGCTAACCCTGGCAGTGGGCATAGGCATGGAGAGATAGAGGGGTTGGATGAGCTGTTCCACAGGACTAGTTACCTCTGCAAGCTGAATACGAAGGTGTACGGCCAAAAGAATCATTCGTTTGGCTGCAGTCGCCGATAGTGAGTCTGACAAAAGTAATTTTTTAATGGCTTCCCGTATCTCATGAGCCAACAAGAGATATTCGACATGAGAATCATGCGACTGAAAGAAGTTATTGAGTTTACTGCGCTGGGCCGTTCCACCATCTACCGATTCATTGCTGAAGGGCACTTCCCAAAACCTGTACCTTTGGGTGGGCGAGCGGTGGGTTGGCTGGATAGCGAGGTTGAGGATTGGGTGATGGATAAAATCGCTCAACGTGATGATGGCGATGTGGTCATAAGTACTTAAGGGTAGTCAACGGGAGTAGTTGCTGATCGCGATAAATAAGATATGTGAGAGCTGGCGGGGCTTAACGGCTTGGCCAGCTCTCACTCTCTCTGTGCCTCCGGAGTTATTACTCGGTTTAATATGTGTTAATCAGTGTGCTGGCATTTTCAGTGAGTGACTATAGTCCCGCTGAATCATCGTATGTTGTTTGGTGACTGTCATGCACCGTTTGTCTGGGCGGGGTTTGGCTTCTGTCCTCTCGGGTTGAGTCTGTTGGCATCCCAGCAAGTTTGTACGGTGATGCCGGCTTCTGCCCCCCCCCCCTAGGCTGTGACCCTCACAGGCCTCTATCAGGGTGTATAGCTGCTCGACTGTCAGTTTAAAGAATTCATTGTTAATTTCAGTGGCTAACTTGGCCGCTCTCGTGCCGTGTTCGGGGTCGCTAAAATCATTGCGGCGTTCGGCGTCATGAATAAACGCAAACACTTCGACAACCTGTGCGTCGGCGCCGGTTTGTTCTGCCAAAAGCAATCCGTTAGCACTGACTCTCGCCCAGTGTGGCGCGCCGTGTGACCAGCCCCTAGCTTCCTAGACACTCAATAGCTTCTCAAAATGCTGCTTCTCGAACTCAGCTGGCTTATGCGAAGGCATTTCATGTGTATGTGTATGTGTATGTGCTTGGGTTATTGGTTATAGTCAGTCAACGTTTCAAAGATGTGATGATTTACTAAAAAATAAGGAGGAGTCTGAATTATGAGCAAGGGATCTGTGAACAAAGTGATTTTGGTTGGTAATCTGGGGAATGATCCCGAAATGAAGTACATGCCGGGTGGTGGGGCTGTAACCAATATTAGTATTGCTACATCTGAGAGTTGGAAGGACAAGCAAACAGGCCAGCCACAGGAGCGCACTGAGTGGCATAGGGTGGTGTTCTTTAACAAGCTAGGCGAGATCGCTGGTCAATACCTGAAGAAGGGCAGTAAGGTTTATGTAGAGGGCGCGTTGCGCACTCGTAAGTGGCAGGGACAGGATGGTCAGGATCGCTACACCACTGAAATCGTTGCTAATGAAATGCAGATGCTTGGTGGTCGTGGCGACGATTTTCAGCCACCGCAGCCCCCAATGGGTGGTCAGCCACCGCAGCGCCCAATGGGTGGTCAGCCACCGCAGCGCCCAATGGGTGGTCAGCCACCGCAGCGCCCAATGGGTGGTCAGCCACCGCAGCCCCCAATGGGTGGTCAGCCACCACAGTCACCAATGGGTGGTCAGCCACCACAGTCACCAATGGGTGGTCAGCCACCACAGCCACCACAGCCACCAATGGGCGGTCAGCCACATGGCTTTGATAATTATGATGACGATATTCCGTTTTGATCCCTATGCCTTGAATAGGTGAATATACGTGCCTCAGATCAGAGTGATTTGTACCGCCAATACCAGGCCCCGAGTTAAGTGGACGAAATACCTAGCAGGTGAAATGTCGGCAGGTAAACGAGATCTTAAGCCAACGTAGCAGCAGGCCGTTATCGACTGTCGCTGCCTTAATGCGAATTGATCGTGGCTACTGGGCGAGGGAAATGACACACAAAATCCACGTGGAGCGGGTTGCTGGTCACCAGCAAGGTTTGAGCACGCACACGACTATTTTCAGCGAGGAAGCTAGTGTTATTTTAAAGTGCTGTAGTTGTTTATATGGGTATAAAATATGGAATTGTTTGACTTGTGTGTTGTGCTGGTTGTATTAAGTTCTTTTTAATTGGTTATATTTTTTTCCCAAAACGTCAGGCTTACTTATTGTTGTGCTGGTATTATTCTGAGGTATGAAAATGAAAAATGACTACTATGAGGAAATGAAAACAAAAGAGTATGACGGAAAACCTGTAGAAACTCCTGCACTGAAAAAAATAGATGCCGACCCATTAATGCCTCCACTTGATTCTGTTCAGGATTAAAGGGGGATGCCATTCACACCAATACACATGGGTCCGGGGATTCTATTAAAGGGGTTGATGCAAGGTGGCTTCAGTCTAATGGTATTTGGCTGGACGCAGATCGTAATGGATATCCAGCCCTTGATTGTTCTGATCACAGGTGAGGGCCACCTCCATGGATTTACGCATACCTATATCGGGGCATCCATATTAGCCGTACTTGCCGCCTTAACTGGTAAGTACTTGTCACAAATTGGTTTATGGAGGCTAGGCATTACCCCGTCCATGCACACAAGTATTGCTTGGTGGGTTGTGTTCGTAAGTGCATTCATTGGTAGTTTTACTCACGTCTTTTTGGATAGTGTTATGCACTCTGACGTGCAGCCATTCTATCCACTTACAATAAATAATCCGTTTTTGGGTATTATTTCTGTTGGGATGCTACATAATATTTGCCTTTATTCTGGGCTAGTTGGCGCAGCTATATATTATTTTATTCAATGGCGTGGTCAGAAATGATCATAGAGAAGGCGCTCGCTGAGACAGCCGCGTTACTGGTGCTCAGAAAAAAATCCCATGCGATCTGGGGGGAAGTAAGGACGAATTATTCTCGACGCAGATCGCACGAATGCTGTTGAGTTGGTCAAGGAGGCGGTTGGCGCTGGCGCCGCTAAGTATAAAGCCTGTGCTGAACTGGGTATTACGATTTCTGCACGTTCATTCCCATTATGACCAAATCGGTGCCCCCGAGCATGATTTGTCATTACTTGCCGAGGCCCCTGCGGTTTTAAGAGACCTTATTGACCTTATTAAGGAACTTGATGGAGATCATTACGATGGAATGGCTAGTTTTTTTGAGCCTGAGCCTGAGCCTGTTGCCGAGGAGTTTGCCGTAGCATGAGTGCGTTATTTAACTTAATAGAGAGCGGTGATGTAAAGGCCCTCTTAGCGTCTATCGACGAAGACCCCGACCTAGTCAACGAAGTATCCGAAGATCGCTTAAGCCTCTTTGAGGCATTACTAAACGCCGGTTATACAAAGGCGGCCGAACATATTATGTCGCTGCCAGAGTTCGATATAAACCACCAAGGACACAACCCTCTACGCATTGCTGTGGCAATGGGCTGTATTGATTTGGCCCGCAGTTTATTAGAGAGAGGTGCTAGCCCTAATTATCGACCTGAGGGAATCACATCCGCACTATTACTCTGCCTTGAAAATGAATATTTTGAACTGGCCGAATTGATGGTGGAGCAGGGCGCTGAAGTGGATATACGCAATGATAAGGGGTGGACACCATTAATTTGGGCAAGCATGAAGGGGCGGCGAAAAGCTGTAGACTTTTTAATCGAACACGGCGCCAATATACATGCCTGCAATAATGATGGATGGAATGCTGTCACCGGTGCGTATTTTAAAAAGCGCACCGAGCTCGTCGATCTATTATTAGATAAAGGCGCGGTATTTGGCGCCAAGTATGCCGAGGCGGCTTTACTCTCTGCCTATGAGAATGGTTATGGCGATGTGGTAAGCCATTTATTAGATGAGTTCAACACTAACCCTAATGTGACTGATGCGGCTAATGTTTCTCTATTGGCAAAATCGGTGGCCAAGGGTGACTGGGGCTTTGTTAAAGCACTGCTTGAGAAAGGCGGCGATGTAAATGTATTTGATGCGTATGGCGTTCCAGTGTTGGCTCTTCTGGCAGGAAATGGGCATAAAGAGTTGATAGCACTATTTTTAGAAAATGGCGCGGATATTCATTTAGCGTCCGGAAGTGGAGCGACAGCCATTTATTATGCAGCCAAGAATAACCAACTTGAAACCCTGCGTTTTTTAATTGAGCAAGGTTCCGATATTAATGTTCAAACGAGTGCCGGTTGGTCGCCGTTGATGGCTGCTGCTAGTAAAGGCTATTTATCTATAGCTGAATTGCTTGCTGAATTAGGAGCAAATCAGGCGTTAGTAACAGAAAAAGGCTTAACAGCAAAACAAATAGCGTTATCGAATGCACCTCGGCATGGTGACTTGGAAGAAAAAAATGGCAAACACGTTTATCCTTTACTAGAAACAGCCTTTAAGAAAATTGCGAAAAAATTAACTCAAGCTGGGCATTATGTCGATGGTTGATTCCGCACTGGTTTTTGACTCTGTTCGCCGAGGCTATAACGACTTAAGCGAGTCGTCTAATGATGACATCGTGGCCTATTTTGACGATATAGACCCCGATGCAATGGTCGGCCATATTAGTAATATCAAGGGTATTTTATTTGAGCAGCTTTATGTTGATCAGCTGGCAGGGCAGGGTATACATGCGGAAGTATTTGAAGCGACCAATCACCCGGTTGTTGATATCGCGGTATTTGACGATACCGGCGCAGTAGAAGAGCTGCAGTTAAAAGCCACAGATAGTGTGGCCTATATTAATGACACCTTAGAAGAGCACCCAGATGTTGCGATTGTGGCGACGAGCGAAGTGGCAAATAGCATGAGTTCTGACATGGTGATTGATTCTGGTATAGAAAATTCCGTGGTTGAAGGTGCGGTGGTTGATTCGTTGGCCGATGATGTCGTCAATCCGATCAGCCCGGTTTCGGTGCTTGGTTGGTTGATAGGGTTGCCGTTTTAAAGTGGGATATTTTAATTAAAGTTAAGGAAAGGGATTTATGAGTTTTCATGCCCCTGATTCTGTGAAAATACTGCGCTCAGACTAGTTGAGGCAGCCCTACCATCAGCAGGTAATAGAAATCCTCAGGTGTTGCTGTGAGTCGCAGTCGATATGGCTGGCTTAATAACGTTATAAGATTCCTAGCTGTAGAGTCTGCATGGCTTTTGGCTGAATACATAGGGCTAACTATGGTTGGAGCGTACTTCGCTGTTGAGTTCGCATCGCACCTAAAGAGAAAACTAAAAAAGATAGAAGAGAAAATACAAGCGGAGGCAAAGATCCGAGAACACACCTTTATTGGCATTGAGAAATATAAATCCCAGAGTAGGAGTCAGAGCTGATAATGCATTCGATGCGCCAAGTGGTTAATCTTCAACTGCTCATGTGGGCACAGTTATTGGGCTTTTCGTTTTTCCGTCGACATCATTTTCTAACGGCAACACCTCGATCCAGTCATTCAACAAAGCCAAGAAGCTACTTGAGCGAGAGGTGTACCACGACCACCGTGAGACCCTCTACTGTGCTGCTGGATTCACCTCCACCAAGGCTGTTATAGCTCCAGAGGGGTTCACCTTAAGTAAGTACGTAAAGCGCTCAAAGCGTATCGAGTGGGAGCACGTAGTACCTGCGGAGAATTTGGGGCGTGCCTTCAGCGAGTGGCGAGAGGGTCACCCAGAGTGTGTGAGTAGTAAGGGAAAAGCTTTCAAGGGCCGTAAGTGCGCTGAGAAGCTGGTCAACGAATATAGGTACATGCAGGCAGATATGCACAACCTGTTTCCTGCGATTGGCTCTGTGAATGCGCTGCGTAGTAATTACAGTTTCACGATGTTACCCGAAGAGAAGTCTGACTTTGGTAGCTGTGCCATGAAAATTTATAGTAAGAAAGCTGAGCCGCCAGTGGGGGGGGGGCGAGGTCGAATCGCGAGGACTTATCTGTACATGAATTCGACGTACAGGGCGTTCAATATGTCACGTAAAACCAGGCAGTTGATGGATGCGTGGGATAGACAGTACCCTGTTTCTGAGTGGGAGTGAGAGAGAGAGGGGCGTATTGCGAAGATTCAAGGTGGCCGCAATGAGGTCGTTAGGTCTCGCTGTAGCTCTTAGTCTCATTGGGTGGCGCATATCGACGGTGGGTTCAATTGATCAACCCTTATCGGATACCTGAAAAGTGTAGTGGTATGGTTAAAGTGTCTACTTAATGCGAGGTAGTAAGGCGAGGAATGTGACGATTTAGCCTAGATGGTTCGTCGTGGGGAGTTGATTTTTTACTCGGTTTAACATGCCTTAATAACTTGAATAAGAGTGACGAACGTAAATTATGTACTCAATTACACTTGGGGCTCGAACTTAGTCTGAGGTAATGTCGTTCTCTATCCTGGGTGCTGCTTGAATGAGGGTTGCGTGGGGTGTGGGTACTTCTATGGACGGGGTTAGGGATGTCATGACAGGGAAGGGATGTTATTGGATGATGAATCGTAAAACGTTGATGGTTAGCCTGACGACATTGGCCTTATTGTTGGCTAGTGCAGCATACGCTCAGACGAATATATTGGGTGAGGCGATTATGGGTATTACTAAGCCGCTAAGTGACGGGCTAAAACAAGATATCTTTACGGCTATGGATGCTGAGTTAAGGCAAGAAATTTACCAGTACCAAGGGATAGATGTCCGGTTTACACATCAGCGCTGGAAGGTTAATCAGAAGAGCGTATGTTCAAATCACCAGTTAGACAGTCGTAAGGTGAGTCTCTGCACCAAAGCAGCTCTCAGCTTGTTTAAGCGGGGCTGCAGTCAGTTTCAAACTAAACGCTACCGCACATCAGTTGATGAGTCAGAAATGAGAATGTACTGTCAGGCTGCTAGCAGTTATAGGCCCATGATTATTCAGGCCTCTAGCATTAGGTCGGAAAGTTCAGATATGCCTAAAAGCAAAAGAAGTAAACTTTGTAATCAATTGATTGCGGAGAGTATTGGCGAGGCTAGTTCTGACTTGATCTCCAGGCGAAATAAAGAATGCGGAGCCAAGTGATTTAAATTGAGTGGTGAGGATTGGTGAGCCGAAACACTCACCCGAGTGTGCGCAGGTTGGGTGACCGCTTGCCTGAGCTTGCATAATAACGAGCCAAGAAACAGCGTTAATCTAAGCGCTTTGATCCTCATCAGCGCCCGCGCACCGACTGCTAGTAGCACTGGTGCGACCAGTAACTATGCTTTCACGTTAGCTTATTTAAATATTTCGTAGCGGAATTTGGTAAAATATGACTAAAGCAATTGGGATTGACCCTGCTTCAGGTAAAGAAACCTGTATTTGGCATGACAATGATTATGTCTTTGTCAAAGCACAGAACGTTCGAGCGGAGTTAGGGGGGCTAATTGCGGAGTCCAAAAACTGTATAATTGCTTGGGATGCACCGCTATCATTCAGCCGCGAGTCATTATCGGATCGGATGATAGATAAGGTCACGCGGGCATGGGTAAAAAAAATGGTAGCCGAGGGAAGGTTAGATAAGGGCTCGGTCAATGCATTGCCTTTCTCGGGGTTATCGCACTGGGTGATCTCCTGCGAGTCGTTAGGTTTACCATTTGGGAATAGTCTACCGGGGCTAGCACTGTACGAACACCGTGAATTCTGTGGCGATGAAGGTCAATTCCTTATAGAGGTACACCCAGCCGTTTCAATGGCCTGCCTGTGGTTGGACCGAGACATCGATCAGCCCTTCCCTGTTTATAAGAAAACCAATAAGGATTCACGAAGAATCATTGTGGGCAACCTTGGGTTCCCGGATGTGTGTATTGAAAGTGACGATATACTCGATGCGTATGTGGCTTTTACCATGGCAGAATCCTTTATAAATAAGTCGGCTACATCTCTGTTTATTCCCAGCGAGGGAAGTTACGTGCTGCCCAATGGACCGGCGCTAATCGAAATTTATTCTAGCAACAAGGGTTGATTAGTCTGCTTTGGCCAATATCTACCCTAAAACCAGCTGTTGTCCAGTGTCCCCTAATGCACAAACCGGCCACCTTCTGCTCCGTATAAGCATGGTACCTACAGGCGCTGAAGTTATGGTCACGATCCTCCGGTAACATTCAAGCATGAATAACCCCAAAAGCATCAGTATTAAGACGGTTGGTACTGCGGAGCTGATTTTCAAAGTCACGCTGTAATTCGACCATGCTTCCCCGTCTAGGCTGTCACCCGTTCCACGGTCATAAATCAACCACGATTCATAGAAGCTCACTTCACACGCCTGGACTGCAATTGAGAGAGCTTAAGAAATCCATCAGTGGCCCTTCAGTGAACAAATAGCTACCAATTAAGCCACTTCATTATTTCACTCTGGTTCTTAATCATCAGTTGCTGGGCGAGAGGATTCATTTCCAGTTTGTTCGAATCAATATTGAGTGTTTGTAGTACATACATCACGAGAGAGCCACGGGTGGTGATTTTTAAGCTGTTATTTTTCATGCCGTAGTCGTGCGCAATCACTTTTCGTTGGTCGGGCGTTAATCGGGTATCGGGGATTATTTGGATGGTGACCTGTGTCTGCCAAGCTTTGTCTTCGCTTGGCTCTACTAATGTTTTCCCCATCAGGTCTGGAGTACCTCTGAATCGGCTTAATACAAAGTCGCGGAAGTTCTGATTCTTTTCGCAGTAGGCCCTTACGTGCCAGCGCAAGCCAGTAAACACTAGCGTGTGTGGGGCGATGATACGATCAGCAGATTTGGGGTTGCTCAACGATAGATATCCAATATCTAAGCGCTTACCTTGGCGAGCGGCGAGAACGATGGAGCGTAGAATGATCGGGTCGACTGCTCGGTGGGGTACGCCGAGAACTTCGGTATTGGCGTTGGCCAACCCCAGCCCCTCAAAGGGCTTCGTTATATCCTGATTACGAGACAATACGTGTAGGTATTCATCGGCTAAGCCAGTTGTCACGCAAGGCTTAAAGCTTTCACTGGGTACGTAGCCTTTCAGGGTCTTGTCGTACATCAAGTTACCGGGCGCAATGTCGCTGATGTAGGTATTAATGTCCTTTGATGCCTGCTGTCGCCCTATGCCAAAGGATTCAGTCAAGTGATTGGTTGTTAGGCGACCTTCCCACAGGGCGATGATCTCAATGAGTCGGTAACGCAGTAATAAGTCCCAACGGTAAGGCCAGTCGTTTTGCATAATGACATTCTCTTAAGTGATGCTACCTGCATGAAAAGGCGACATGTCTAACTGTACAGTGTATTTACCTGTAGTCAAAAGCGACATACCTTTAGTTTGCAGAGTGGCTAGCTGGTTAGCAATCTCGCGCTATTGAGGATAAGGGTATGCAAGCCACATTTTCTAATCATGCGTTATCAAGGGTAGAGCAGCGTCTAAATCTGTCGCGGCGGGCAGTTGAGGAGCTGTTAGAGCGGGATTTGTTTGTACCAGTGGGGGTAGAGCCAAGAGGACAGCGTGAGCATCGTTTGTTTTATAGTGCGCCAGATAAGCAGTGTTTTGTCGCCATCCAAGATATACGTCGTGGCTTGGTGATTACCGTGCTGCCATTGGACTACCATGCCAACATCTGTTGGCAGGTGAGCACAGATGCGCAGAAGCTAGCGATGAAAATTGTTTCAGGAAGTTACTCTGTACCGCGATTTAGTGTGAATGATGACACCTACACGACGGACGCTGTGGACGTGGGGCCTGTCACATACCGAGTGAGCGCCTCCCTGACCAACCATTACGGTAATTATTTGAGATCTGTCTCGCTGGGAAAGTGGACCTTTAATGGCGACCCCGAAGCACTTAAAAATGATGAGGCGTTTCGAGAAGAGATTAAGGCGAAGTTAGAGACAAAAATAAGTGCGTTGCCTGAGCCTGCATACCTTAGTTGCTTAACCCTCCGCAAAGGTAAGTCCTCAGATATGGTGGTGTTTGACGCATCAGAAATTTATTTATGAGTGATTATTTGTTGAGCTGCTAAGCCTTGGGTGCACTCAGGAAAATCGGGTGGATGAAATGAGGTTTTAAATAAGCGCTGGCCTTGGTTTTGATGGAATAGCTGCCTATTAGGTAGGCGTGTATTTCTAATGAGCTGTCTTCAGGCTTGGATTCGACCTCCAAAAGGAACATGAACATGAAGATGATGAGTATTAGTAAGGCCATAAGTCAGGCTTTGAGAAGCTCGGAGGCCCGTGATTTCTTACTGCAAGAGATTGAAGTGACTAACAGAAAATTATTTGACATATACAGCACTAGATACCCTTCGGCGAAGTTCAATCTGGTGGATGTTCGTCATTATTTGAACAAGAGTGAAGACAAGGTAATGGATATAGCTCTGTCTGTTGGGCTACGAGTTACGGTGTTTGACCCTCATCCAAATCTTGTTATGTCGGGGGTGCACCCTCTCTGGTGTGATGAGATTTCCATAATAGTCATGCCTCTACTCAAGGAATCTAAGCGTCGAGGGAGGCTTGCAGCCGTATAACCTGTCAGGTAAAACCAATTGCAGATATTCTGGAAAGGAAAATATTTAGTTTTTAGGTATAGCTACAGCAAGCGTATTGAGGTAATCGGCACTGAAGTGCCGGATGCTTCCTTAGGTATTTCTTGAGTTTCTAAAGTCAGATGATGTGCATAAAAACCCTTTGGGATTCTAAATGAAGTAGATATCATCGGAAGTTACTTTAGTGGTTAACAGGGAGGTTGTTGCTGTATGGATAAAGCGATTTCGGTGATGTGTGAGGATGTTGCTTGGAAATTCAAGTGCTCACGAAAGTGGGGTGACCTGACGTTAACCTATGATGAAAATATGCGCTTCTGTGAGGGTTGCTCTAAAAGCGTATTTTATTGCCACAGCTTTGAGGAGTTGATGGAAAAGTCTGAACAGGGGCTTTGCGTGGCATACCAAGATTCGGAGCCAGTCTACTCCCGGATGAGAGAGGTGGAGGGCGAAGACTTCCTTATGTTGGGTCGAGTGGTAGGCAAGAAAACAGAGGGAAAGACGGCGTTAGCGGATATTCTGAATTTTATCAGAAATCAATAGCGTATAAGGGCTCTGGATTGCTACTGCGATACGGAAAATTGAGCAATACTTCAATCAGTATTACTCGGTTTAACGTACCTTAATGGCAGTTGTTGGCCTTGCCCGGATCAGCTGCCAAAGCAGTAGATCATTTCTGCTTGCGGGGAGAAAGTAAACGGCCTTCTATCTCTTCAGGAAGCCAATGTTACGTATACGGTAGAGTTTTTGGGGGAAGGCCTCACAATATTCTCACCTAGCGCTTCCGAAAAAAACGTGTGTTTTCAGCTGCGAGTACAGCGGGAATTACTTCAAGTTGACCACTAAGCTAGGTGATCTGTGAGAGAATGCGAATGTTGACAGCAAGGTGACCAGGAGGAAAGTTTTTAACTGATTCTGACCTGGCAGGTACGCCTGAATAATCGGTAACCGCCAAATCAGATTTTGATTTCTACAGCTAATATTTGGGGGTGCTATTAATTACTTTATCTAATAATGATTTAGCTTTCTCTTCGACTTCAGTTACATATGTCTCGCCAAATGAGGTGGTCATTTTGTAGCCAATTCCAGCGGAGATTAACTGACCTACAAAGGGCAAAAATTTACTGATATTCTTAATTATAACTTTTGCTCCCATCCTCTTCAAAACAAGAAGAACACCTTCCGCGGCTACATATTTTGCGATTAGCTTCAATATACTTTGCTTTAATGCGCTATATTCCGGGCTTTTATGTAACCCAGGAGAACACTTCTCTGCATATTTTAGTTGCTCCTCAGTAAGGCCGAAGACTGAATTTATCTTCTTTACCATATTAACAAGCACCCCTGCATCAATAGATATATCCAAGCCGGGAACTGGATTTAATCCATTTGCGGCAGAAGCTACTGCGGACCACGAAACAATATTTGCAGCAATTTTAGACTTTTTTAAAATGGCATCCTCTGACCATGAAGCCATGCCAGCAATAAACTTTTCTTTCTTCGCACCTGCTTGGGAGTTGGCGATTTCATCTAACAGTTTTGGGAAGTCCCACTTTGTTGGGTGCCTTGCCGATGTTAAATACACACATCCATCAAGTGAAGAGATACTGGAAACTATATTTTCCCTCACCTTATCTAATGTTTCATTTTCGGACAAATCATTATCATACGCTTCATCGTGTATGGCTAAATCAATTTTATTTCTCACTATAAAACAAGGCTTATCACGATTTAATGCCATTTCGTCGTGTAGAAATATGTCTGACTCGTAGAGCCTGTTACTTGTTACGATTATAAAACAATCATAATCATCTAAATTAAGGTCACTAATATAAGTGCTTTGTGGCCATTTTTTCGTACCACAACCGGGTAAGTCAACAAACTCGATATCTGAATGAAAAAAAGATAGAGCCTCCATGGTCTGCTCTGTGGAACCTACAGGTGCGATTTGTTCACCTGCAATTGCATTTATTAGAGACGACTTTCCAGACCCACTAAGTCCAATAATTCCACACTTTACTGTTGCATTTTCAAAATCTACTTTTCTTTCATTGGCCTCTTTAAGTAAAGACTCTATATCACTGCTGTTCATTTTATATCCCTTAAAAGTATACGAGTGACAAGTACTTTCTAAGTACTCGATAGGCATCTCAAAATATGAATCACTATCAGGTTGGGCAATGCCCTCCGGTATTGATAGGTGATACAATCAACCAATCAGAAGAAAAAACTAGAATGCACCCAAGACCATACCGATCTTTCTTGTTTTGGTTTTGTTAAACTGTTGGTTTAAATAAGCTTAGGGTTTGAGTGCCTCTAAGTCAACTAAATATAAATGAAGGTGTTGTATGGAAAAGGTCACTACGGTGAATACAATCACTAGTTTGTTGCTAAAGGAGCAGCGGGAGGGGCTTGAACTCTCTCAGACGGACGTCTCAAAGATGATGAATATCACTAGTGCAGGTTGGGGGAAAATTGAAAAAGGGCAGTCAACAATCTCACTGGATAACCTTTTCCACTCCTGTGCGGCTCTTGGTATATCGCCGTCAGATATCATCAATAAAGCTGAAAACGTTCAAAAACAACTTCAAGCTGACGGTTGGAGGATTAGCGCTAAGAAAACTGAAGAAGACGGTTTATTGGCGGGAAGCCGAATGACTAGCAGCCTTGTGGCCGGGCTAGGGTTCGGGCTGGCGGCCTTAATACCTGGGGGCGGGGCCATAAGAGGGGCCTTGATGGCATCTTCGGCTATTGCCAGCGCCATTACTGCATACAAGCTAATCGAAGAAGCCAGCTCTAAAGAAAAATGACATTTTAGTGCGTTTTTTCGTTGAGTAGCTTGGTCGGGCCTTTGCTTGAGGTGCTTGGCCTGATATTGCGGAATTTGGCTGCGGTAACCAACTCACAGGAAAAACTCCTTTCACCCTCCTCGACACTGGTATCAACTTCCCTATGGAGCCTTTTAGTCGAGTTCGTCGTTCTATAAACCCTTAGTCTCGTGACAGCAACTAAGTGTACCTTTATATACCTAGCCCTTGGTTTTGGGGTTAGTTTTATATCAAACAATAAGTGCGATAAGATTTCTTTATACGGAGTGGTAAGAGCCTCGAAGTTAATAGCGGATAACTCGGTTTAATCTATCTTAAACCCAGTCACTACCTGTCTGTCTTCCGCATTCCATCTCCTAGGATGGGGGATATGAATTAAGGCTGCGCAGAATTCCTGGGTGGGATTTCCGAGTATACCCCGGATTATTCTTTGCGAGCAGAGCTGTCTCTATAGTGCAGTTTTTTCGTCGCCGCAGTTATAAGACTTTCCAGGTGGTAGGGGGTGTGATATATCTCGCTGAGAACTAAGGTGAATTCTCAGGGAGGAAGTATGGATTTTGGTAGTTACTTGTCTTGTTGTCCCGGCTGTCGAAAGCTGATCAACAATGATGACATGAGTAGAGATTCTTGTATCGAATGTGACGCTAGGTTTGATTGGAATCAAAGGCGCTATGCTCAGGAGAATCCCGGGCTATATGGTCAAACAGTTCATGATCTGAGAGGTGAGTCTGGGCCGGTAATAAAGTTTGCCGAGTATCGAGAAGTATCAGGAAGAATTCTAGAGGTGGTCGGCCCTTGGGCAATCACAGAAAATGGAATTGAGTGCCTTATCACTAGCTATTTTATTGATAGCAGGCAGCTTGATGAAAGTGATTGGGTGTCACATGTTTCTGCGAAAACATGGGTTAATCCGAACGAGTTCAGATTAGCCTATGAAAAAGCTAGAACCATCCACTGTTATTCATAGCGATGATTATGGCTTCAGCGTGTATATCTATCGCCTAACGGCCACTTTTAGTGGTTGTTAGGTCTATTCTAGGTGAAGGTGTCATCATTTTTGAACCCTGAACCCTGAACCCTGAACCCTGAACCCTGAACCCTGAACCCTGAACCCTGAACCCTGAACCCTGAACCCTGAACCACAGTAAACACCTTACAGATATTCATGCTGTGAGCCCTTGAATCGCTCGGATACTTTCGTTCATTATTGTATTTTCGGCTCGGTTAGGCGGAGATTATATCGGTTTGACTCTGCAGCCGACCAACCACTCTGTTCCGCCAATTATTGGTTCTGCTTAATTCGAATTGTCGGTGTAGTGGCACCTGGAATATGGGCTCAGTGCTGGTGCCGTCCTCCAAAATACCTATCAGGCCGGCGCTGACCGTTGTGATAAATTCCTAGAGATATCGCCAGCTTAATCCGATCATGCAGTCCCAAATATGACGCGGAACCTTGATAGTACCAAAGCGGCTCAGTGTTTCTGTGTCGATGAGAAGTGCGTCCGAAGTACGGCCGGGTGGCCGGCAGTCGACTTCTAATACTTGGTTTTTGGTGCCTGGCCAGGTGGTGTAATCAGCCGGCATCTTGGCGATATGCTGGCAGGCGCTATTGATCGCTCCCACCACTACTTGAGCATCATCGACAAACCGGCGGCCCACGGATAGTTGGTGGATAGATTGCACGGCCAGCGACCAGAAGTGTTTGTTGGCAAAGCCGTAGCCCTTACTGCTAGGGTGCTGTGCCAATTGATGGTTGCTGAGTAGCGGCAGCTACTGCTTGAGCCAGTAGAGGCCGACCACGCCATAGGGCAGGGTGACCCAGTCATCGTCAAGACTCAGAGCAATGCCTGGCAGGGTGTCGGCAATCCGCGTGAGTAGCCGCAGCAGTCCCAACTTCTAGGAAGCTGATTTGTTGTCATTGACGATGATGTGTCGCAGCAGTGGCAGCGCGCCAGTGCCATTGTCGGGCAGCTGAAATACAGCGCTTTCCCAGTGGACGCCATCGCGGTCCATCTGGTCAGGGGTCGCCGTAGTGTGGAGCGTCGTTAGGGCGCGATCGGCTGCCTGCCGCTCAAGTTCAGCTAGATTCACCTGGTGAAACTGCCGAGAATCTCCGCTGGGGCCATGCCTTAAGGTAATCACCAGAATACCCTTCGGGGTAAGCAGCTCAGAGAGTACGCGCATGGCTTTCTCTCTCTGGCTCTGTGGCAGATGCATCCAAACGGCGGACACTAAGATCAAGTCAAAGCGCAGCCCCAGTTGGCGGACCTTGTGCAGTGCTGGCAGGCTGTCATCCAGCCAGTGGATATTTGTTCCAACTGAGTTAGCCTGCCCCAAAGTTCGCAGGCCTTTCGAGGGCTCCACCGCGTAGACAGACCAACCTTCGGTGTTTAGCGCTCGGGCGTCGCGCCCACTGCCCGCTCCCACATCTAACGCCAATCCTGGGGTTGTTGGACAGTGTTCAACCCAAGACGCGTGCGCGGTTTCGAAATCGAGCTTGTCGTAACTCTGGGCGAGGGCGTCGGCGTTATTTGTGTAGAATTCAGGCATATATGAGTCGTATTAATATTCTGAGGCTGTATTTACGTGTAAGGGATGTTAAACCCTTGATGAAGCCATTAAAATCTTAGATTCCCAACATAACCGACACACTTGGTGATAGACCGGTAAGGAAGCCGCATGGAAAATAAATACCGCAAAGATACAGACCTTGAATTATTGCATTATGCGGATAATGAAATGCTGGCTGTGCTGGTCGAATATTTGACCGTCGATCAAGACGGTGAACCACGTATCAGTGAAGAATTAACTGCTAATGAAGTCTTTAAGCGTGCAGGTAAAAATTATCAGAAGGTCTGGCAGCTGATTGCCGCTGAGCTCCAGCACTATGGTGGTAATACTCTTATCAATCTGGTGAGGCGCAAAGGAGTTTCGTACCAGGAGATCCTGATTGATGTCTGTAAAAAGGCTGGTCTGAAGACCGATTTTGATGCTGAGACAGTCGACATAGAGCAAGCACTTTTAGCTTTTATGTTTGATAAAACTTGGGGTGAAATGACAGAAGAGCAGCGCGCGGATATTCGTAAGCAGCTTAAAATGGATCCTTCATTAACGGGGGCTGCAGCCATATCGGCACTGTTAGCCGGAGTTAGGCTTGGTGGCTCTAGTTCCTATCAGGTGGCTATGATCATTGCTAACTCGGTTGCGAAAGCTTTGACTGGGCATGGCTTCAAGCTTGTTGCGAATGCTGGGGTTTCCCGTGGTTTAGGATTAGCGGCAGGTCCATTTGGTGTGGCGTTGAGTGGGGTTCTGGCACTACATGCAGTGTCTGGACCGGCATTCAGGGTGACCATGCCTTGTGTTATTCAAATTGCAGCTATTCGTCAGCAAATACTCAATCAAAGTGCTGAAAAGCCATTCTTCTAAGGTGTTAATTATGGATACAGTTTTTACATTTGATTGGATAAAGGTATATCCGGAGGTACTGGCCGGCTTACAAGACGGTACGGTTTGTCTTCGTGATGGCGTGGCTTATTGGACTAAGTTAGCCGAGAAATCGGGTATTGTTCAGCATATTCCCTTGAAAGCATCTGAGCTTGATCCCGAGGAGATAAAGTCACTGGCTTCAAATGTACAAGGGCTTGCGAAACTAACTCAGGGGGCGCACGCCACACAGCTTGCAGCGATTGGCTTAAGTACGGGTCTAATTGTGGGCGCCATAGTCATTCAGACGGCATACCTTTCCCGCAAAATTGATAAGCTACAAACGACAATAGATCTTGTATCCCATGATGTTGACTCGAAGAATGTTATCGATTTTATGGGTAAAATATCGGAGTATTTTGGGGTGGTCGAATCTGCTCGGCAGTTGCTCTTAGACAAAGCTCTGGTGTCTGAAACACAGGATGTGGCCGCACAACTCATTACTCTTTTGTCCATTAAACGCAATGAGATAATGTCACTCGTTGATAACCTGATTGCTTACGCTGATCAGGTTAGTGATAGGCATCTTTCGCATATTCTCGATTTCATTAACACCATGCTGGATTCTCTGCCCAAGGCAATATTTGTTGAGGCGCAGCTGTGTGATCGTTATGGGAAGTTTAGGTTTGCGGCGCACATTGTCCGCGAAGGTCGCTTGAAATACGACGATACTCTTTCAAGCTATCGTGCATGGTGTAATTCTCGTGTGCAGTCAGTGATTGCGGGTAAGTCTGACCCAGCGGCGCTTTGTTTTCAAAGCAAAGAAGCAGATATCAAACAGTTGTTGATTTCATCGATTAATCAGCCGCTGCTGCAGGATTTGATTCAACCTCAGTTGGAGTTACATACAGCTTGCGCTTAGGTGTTATGTAACCCTCGGTAGTTACTTGGTTGATATAGCATGTAATGAACCCTTATCCGCGGCCTCCCCGGCAGCGGTAAGTCAACTCTAGTGAAAACTCTGGATGCCGTGTATCTGGAGGCAGGCATGCTCTATGTCTGAATCCGGTGGGTATTGTTACCTGTAGTCGAAGGTCATAGCCGCTCACGCCTGGTGTGAATCAAAGACTGAATATCACCCCTTCCACAGCCGAAATCTAGTGGTCTCTAATACTTTTACTCGGTGATTGGGGATGCGTGCCTTAACAACCCAACAAGGTTTTTAGGTGGTGTATGCACCATAAGCGGATGCGCATATCTTACTTCTCTCAATACATTGATAACCTATTGAAACCACAAGATAAATAGGGGGATACATGGCACAATAACGGGTCTTTTTACGGCAGGGCCGATGGAATGGAAAAGCAGGGCGTTCAGGAGCAGTTTGGCTTCAAATACGGCAAGAGCGGTGCCCATTCGGCCCGCAGCATGATGATTGCCGAGCTCTCTACGCTTATGGCCGCGCACCCTGAAGGCGCCACGGCCGAGCGACTCAAGGAGGATGTGCTCACCTTCAACCTGCTGCATAAGTCGACGGCTAACTCACGCCGTTTAACGTATCGCCATCTGGTTGACCTCTATGGCCTCACCGATGATGTGTGCCTGTTTCGTGTATTCCGCAAGCTCTGGCATCAAGTGCCAGAGGCCCAGCCGGTGCTGGCACTGCAATTAGCGCTCTGTCGCGACCCACTCTTACGCGCTTCGATGCCCAAGCTTATGGAGCTTAAACCCGGTGATCCAATAACGCGCCAGGATACGGAAACCCTATTGGAGCTGCATAATCCAGGGGGTTACAGCGCCGCCTCGCTTAAGTCCTATGCACAAAATATTAACGGCAGTTGGACTCAAGCTGGCTTTCTACAGGGGCGCAGCCGTAAAACACTTACTCAACGGCCATTCCACGCAGCCAACGTCGCCTTCGCCCTGTTTATTGCTTACTTACAGGGCTTGCAGGGGCAGCGTGCTTTTAACAGTGAATCTTGCCAGCTACTAAGTCGCGATGGCGAGCACTTGTTTCGCTTGGCGCATGTGGCTTCACTGCATGGCTATCTGCGTTTTAAACAATCTGGCGAGGTGGTGGAAATTACCTTCCCCGGTTGGCTAAACGATAACGAAAAGGAACTTCTCAATGGCTGATCGCATCAGCTCTCTGCTGAAAAACTACGAGAGTCACATCAGTTTACCCTGGACGCAGATGGCCTCGAGTGAAGAACGCTCGATCTTTGCCATCTACAAGCCAGACGATGAGCTCAAATTACGCGCGCGTATTGGCGAATTTGAGCTGGCCACACAAAAGTACGACCACCCCTGGACACTGCTAGACATCACCGACAGCTTCGCCAGCTGGCTGGCCGGCCAGGATTACGCCGAAGCCTACTTTGAAGACCCAGAGTACCTAGTCGGCAACTACGAATACTTCGCCGCAGAGCTGGTAGAGCAGCTCGCGCAACAGATCACCGAGCAGCAAACCGACCAAACCGCCGTGGCCCTATTGGGTTGTGGCACCCTGTTCGGCATTACCTCTGTTTCCGATCTCGTTAAAGCCCTCGCGGCAAAAATCACCGGTCGTCTGGTGGTGTTCTTTCCTGGGGAGCAGGAAGGCAATACCTACCGCCTATTGGATGCCAAAAATGGCTGGGGCTACCTAGCGACCTCTATTAAAGGATAAGGGATTAACCTAATGCTCAATCGTGAAATTTTCCAGAACGACCCAGTCGATAGTTTCTTGGCCAACAATGGCGTTGCACAAGTGGGCGACGAAACAAGCGCTGAAGCGCTAAAAACGTTGGAGTACGAGCTCAAAACATTTGTCTGTGACGGTAAATACCAAGAGGGCATGGAGCTCATCCTCAGTAACTTCCTAGAAAGCCTAAAAACAGAAAATGAGCAAAAAGGCGTTTGGATTTCGGGCTTCTTTGGTTCGGGTAAATCACACCTGGCTAAAATGCTCGCCACCCTCTGGGTAAATCAGAGTTTTCCTGGCAACTTAAGTGCACGTGGTATTGCGGACCTACCCAATACAACAACAGAGCTGTTAGAGCAGTTATCAGAAGCATCGCAAAACCACCCGGGGCTGCACGCGGCGTCCGGCACCCTGGGTGCCTCGGCGGGTAAAAAAGTGCGCCTGTCTCTGTTGGCCATCGTCTTTAAGTCCCTCGGCCTGCCGGAGCAGTACCACCTGGCAAAATTTTGCCTGTGGCTTAAGTCTGAGGGTGTCTATGAGCAGGTAAAGCAGTCAGTTACCGCTAAAGTATCCGGCGCTGAAGCTGAAGTCCTGTGGGAAAAGGAAGTCCGTAACCTACACGTATCCCCTGTTGTGCATAAGGCCGTTATCGAAGCCCTGCCGCATTTGGCGGCAGATGCCAAAGAAGTACGTGAGATGTTGCGCAGCCAGTACGCCATCCTCAATGACATCAGTAACGATGAAATGGTCGAGGCGCTGGTTGAAGCCCTGGCCATTGATGGCCGTATTCCCTTAACCCTAGTGGTGCTGGATGAGGTACAGCAATATATTGGCAGCGACCAAGAGCGTGCCCATGACATCCAAGAAGTCGTGCAGACCTGCTGTAAGGCCAGCCAGCTAAAGTCCAAGCTCTTGTTTGTGGCCACCGGTCAGAGTGCGCTATCGGGCATGAGTAATCTGCAACGCTTGATGGGCCGCTTTCAAACCCCCGTCCAGCTGGAAGACACCGACGTCGACGCCGTGATCCGCAAGGTGATCCTGCAAAAGAAAGAGTCGGCCCGTGGCAACATTGAGGACGTCCTACAGACCAACCTAGGTGAAATCTCTCGTCACCTGCACGGCTCCACTATTGAGCACAATAAAGACGATGAACAGATCATCGTTGCGGACTACCCGCTGCTGCCGGTACGCCGTCGCTTCTGGGAAAAAGTCCTGCACGCACTGGATGTAACCGGTACCGGCTCACAGCTGCGCAACCAGCTACGCATCGTACATGAGGCTTGTAAGAGTACGGCCAGCCAACCCCTGGGGCATGTATTGCCTGCCGATTTTATCTACGATCAGATTGCGACCAACCTGTTGCAAACCAATATGATCTCCAAAGATATTTACGAAACCATCAGCCGTAAAAAAGCCGGTGATCACGATAGCCAGCAGCAGGGCCGCGTACTGGCGCTCATTTTATTGATTGGTAAATTGCCCACCGATGTTGATCACGGCATCGCCCCCACCGAAGAATTTATTGCTGACTTATTGATTGAAAACCTTGCTGGCGATAAAAATATTGTTCGCAGCCAGGTACCAGGGTGGTTGAAGGCCCTTGAGAAAGACGGCCTATTGATGTCCATAGAGACTGATCGCGGCCTCGAATACCGCCTGCAAACCGCCGAGAGCGCTTTGTGGTACGACGAGTTTAACGGACAAAAGAATCACTACCGTGGTAACCCGCAGACGATAGAGAACTTTAAACAACAGCTGATTCAGCAGCACATTCGTAAGTCCCTGTCTGAGACCCGTCTACTACAGGGCGAGAGCAAGGTAGCGCGACCTATTCAGGCCTGCTTCGAAGCCGAGCTGCCAAGTGATGCCGATAAAAAGCTCTACGCTTGGGTACACACGGGTGCTGAGAAGGCTTTTCTCGATCAGGCACGCGGTGCTAAACCCGAAGAAGCCACCATCTTCGTCTATGTGCCCAACAGCAATCAGTCCGATGTGGCCGATGCGCTTATCGAGCAAAAAGCCGCCGAGATGACCTTGCAAAGCCGCGGTGTGACCAGCACCGAGGCCGGTGGTGATGCCCGCAAAGCCATGGAAAATAGCAAGAACGCCGCCGACCGCAAACTTAGCCAACTGCTCAAAGACATCTTCGCCGCTATTCAGGTGAAGCTGGCCGGAGGTGCCGATGCCGATGGCGTAAACCTCGCCGAGCAGCTTATTCAGGCGGGGGAGATTTCCATTGAACGCCTCTACAGCGAATTTCCCCTGGGCGACCACCCCAAATGGGAAAGTGTCTATAACAAGGCCCGCCGCGAAGGCGGTGAGAATGCGCTAGAGGTGTTGGGGCATAAAGGGGAGACGGCCATCCACCCAGTTTGCGAATCGGTGCGCCGCTTTATCGGCGTTGGCAAACCGGGCCGGGATATCATCAACCACTTTTCAGAAGCTCCCTTCGGCTGGCCACAGGACACCATCGACGGTGCTCTATTTGCCATGCTGGCGGCCGGCGTGCTTACCGGCACCGATGCCTCCGGTCAGCCAGTGGATGCCAAGAGTTTGGAACGTAGGCAGCTCAGCCAGGTTAATCTGCGCCCAGAGAAAATACAGCTCAGTAAGCTACAGCTGATCAAGGTACGCGGCTTGATCACCGGCTTGGGTGTCGATTGCAGTGCCGGAGAAGAGCAGAGCCAAATGCTGCCCGCGCTGAAAAAGGCCAAAAGCCTGGCCCATCTCAGTGGCGGCGATGCCCCTCTGCCCGCCAGCCCCAGCACCGAGCAGATCGACCTGTTGATGAGCCGTACCGGTAACGAGCTGTTAAGTGCTGCGCTGGATGCCAAGGATGAGCTGTTAGCTAGCTACGCAAACTGGCAAGCCACCATTGATCTGGCCCAGGACCGCAATAGTCAGTGGGGCGAGCTGCGCGATGTCTTGTATCACTGCCGTGGTTTGGCTTTTACGGCAAATATTGAAGTCGAGCGCCAGGCCATTATCACTAACCGCAGCCTGCTGGTATCCCCCAATCCTATCGAGCCACTGATCAAACAGGCCTTTAGTGGCATTCGCGACAGTATCATGTCGCACCTGGGTGACTATGAAACGCAATACGGCCAGTGTCTCAATAGCCTGGAGATCGATGAACAGTGGCAAAAACTCCCAGTCACCGAGCAGCAGCAACTGCTCGAACAGCACAACATAGGTTCAATACCCAAGATGCAGCTGGATACCAACGAGCGAGTATTGCAAAGCCTAGAAGACTGCAGCCTAGACCAGTGGAACGACAGGCGCGCCTCGCTGCTGTCAAAATTTGACGCAGCCCGCAACGCCGCCATTGCCAAACTCACGCCAAAAGCCAAGTCCGTCAGCATTCCTCGTCGCGTAATTCATAGCGAAGCAGAGCTAAGCGACTGGTTAGCAGAAGCAGAGAAGAGTATTCGCACCCAGCTGGCTAACAGCCCTGTATCGGTCTGCTAATTTAAGGATGTAATTTATGCGCCAAGCATTAGATAAAACCCTCAGAACCGCGCTTGAGGGCGCGGTGATCAAAGCCCGCGATATTGCCGAGCAGGCCGCCCGTGAAGCCATCGATCGTTTGGGCGTGGCCGAGGCCACAGCGCCCAGCTACCTGGATGCGGACGAGGTCGGCCTGCGGGTCAAGCTGCGCGCCCACGGCCGCAGCCTCGGTGATAGCAAAACCGATAACGGCGAACAGGGTATCGAGCACCTGGTCAGCGAGGTGGCCTACGAGCACTGGCACCGCATGTTGTTTGCGCGTTTTCTCGAGCAAAATAACCTGCTGATGTTTGACGCCCACACGCCCCTTACCCTGGACGAATGTGAAGAATTGGCCACGGACGAAGGCGCCCGTAACGGCTGGGAATACGCCGGCCAACTGGCGGCGAAGATGCTGCCCCAGGTATTTCGCAACGACTCACCCGTGTTCGGCCTGAATCTGGCCCTCAACCATATCCGCTCGCTCGAATCGCTGATCAGCCAGTTGGACCTTAAAACCTTTCAGGCCCAGGATTCCCTCGGTTGGGTCTACCAGTTCTGGCAAACCAAGCGTAAAAAACAGGTGAATGATTCCGGCGTAAAAATTGGCGCCGACGAGCTCAGCCCGGTCACCCAGCTGTTTACCGAACCCTATATGGTCAGTTTCCTGCTGGATAACGCGCTGGGTGCCTGGTGGGCCAAACGCGTACTCACACAAAATGACCTGACCACCGCCAGCAGCGAGCAGGACCTGCGTGAGCGAGCGGCTATCGATGGCGTGCCCCTCGACTACCTGCGTTTTATTAAAGACGAAGGCGGTCAGTGGCAACCGGCCTCTGGCGGCTTCGAGCAGTGGCCGCAAAGTCTAAGCGAGCTGAAAACCCTCGATCCCTGTTGTGGCTCTGGTCATTTTCTGGTGGCCGCCTTCTTAATGCTGGTACCCATGCGCATGCGGGACGAAGGGCTGGATGCTAAGACGGCTATCGATAAAGTCATTCAGCAAAACCTCCATGGCCTGGAGTTGGATCAACGCTGTGTAGAGCTGGCCGCCTTTGCCCTGGCCTTGGAAGCTTGGCGCTATCCAGCGGCTAACGGCAAGGCCATAGGTTACCGCCAGCTGCCAGAGCTGCAGCTGGCTTGTACCGGTCTTTCCGTTAAAGCGGCTAAGGCTGAGTGGAAGCAGCTTGGCATTAAACTAGCAGAGGACAGCCCTGAGCGGTCGACTGGAAAGCCGGCTAAGAAAAATATCGGCATAGCCCTAGATTGGATGCACCAAACCTTCGCCGATGCGCCGGTACTGGGTAGCCTGATTAACCCAAGAAAATCCGACGCCGCCAAGATCGTTGAGTGGGATGAGCTAAGTGAGGCGTTGAATCAAGCACTGGTTACCGACAGTGACGATGCCCACGAAGCGCAGATTGCTGCCAAGGGTTTGGCTAAGGCGGCGATGCTGTTGGCGGGGCAGTATTCCTGGGTGATTACCAATGTGCCTTATTTGGCTCGAGGTAATCAGGATGAGGTATTGCAGAAATACAGTGAGAGTCACTATCAGGAGGGTAAGAGTGACTTGGCTACGGTATTTTTAGATCGTTGCTTGGAACTTTGTACGCAGGGTGGACAAGCGAGTGTAGTGCTACCGCAAAATTGGCTTTTTTTACCAGGTTACAAGAAGTTTCGTGAGAAGTTGCTGAGGCGGGATACCTGGGATTTTATTGCACGTTTAGGTCCTGGAGCATTCGATACAATCAGTGGTGAAGTTGTTAAAGCAGTCCTTATCAATATGAGCAGTGGTCGGCGCGACACATCTTTTTTGAGGTCGAACGATCAGCATATGTTATCCGGTCTTGATGTATCTGAGGAAAAGACGGTCGAGCTAAAAGCAAATGCACTTGTTAATTCTGATATTAAACAGGTAATACAGATTAAACAGTTGGATAACCCTGACTCAGTAATTTCATTTAATATTTCATTGCAAGGTGAATGCATTAGTTCTTTTTCTTATGTCGGCTATGGCTCCAAACCGGGTCAAACTGTCAGAGTTCGAAGATGTTTCTGGGAGTTCGGTGAAATAAAAAGATCACATTGGCAATTTATGGAGTCCTCCCCAAGTGGTGCCGGTTTGTATTCGGGTAAATCTTTTTTATGTATGTCATTTTCAGAAATTGAGAGAAATAGAGTTGTTGAGTTTGGTGTTCGAGGGAAGGAGTCTTGGAGCGAGAGCGGTGTTATCTTTTCAAAAATGAATAGAATTCCAGCCAGCCTTTATTGTGGTTTTTTGTATGATGACAACACATATACAATTATTCCAACAGATGTTGACCATGTTTCGGCTATGGCTGCTTATTGTTTCTCAAGTGATTTTCACGATGACCTTAGGTCAATTAACCAGAAGCTTAATGTTACTCGGGGTGTCGTAGAGCAATTAAGAGTTAAGCTTAACGAGAGAGTTATAACCGGAAATCAGAAATACCCGAATGGTGTTCCTAAGCCTTTCTCTGACGACCCCAGTCAGTGGATTTTTCACGGCCACCCCTGTGGCTCTGTCATCTGGAATGATGAGTATAAAACCACCGAAACCGGTGAACTGCGGAAAGACGAAACCGTCCTACAGGTTGCCCTGGCACGTCTGCTGGGTTATCGCTGGCCTGTCGAACTTGACAGTGAGATGGAACTGGCTCCTGAGCAGCGCCAGTGGGTGGAGGCCTGCGAACCACTGCTAGCGCTGATGGATGATGACGGCATCGCCTGCCTGCCGGCGGTGCGTGGTGAAGCGGCTGCAGCAGATCGCCTTCTGCGTATACTGGAGACCGCCTATGGCGACGCCTGGAACATCAACGTGCAGAGCGAGCTGCTGGATGCCGTGGGCGCCAAGAGCCTGGACGCCTGGTTGCGCGACAAGTTCTTCGCCCAGCACTGCAAGCGCTTTCAAAATCGACCGTTTATCTGGCAGATTTGGGATGGCTTAAAGGACGGTTTTAGCGCCCTAGTTAACTACCATCAGCTGGATCACGATATTCTCGACCGTTTGATCTACACCTACCTGGGCGACTGGATTCGCACCCAGGAGGATGATGTGAAAAAAGGTGTAGATGGCGCTGACATCCGCCTGGCCGCCGCGCAAAATCTCAAACGCGAACTGGAAGCCATTAAACTGGGTGAAGCCAGCGCCGATGGCGAAACCGGCTACGATATCTTCGTGCGCTGGAAGCCCATCGAGCAACAGCCCATCGGCTGGCAGCCGGACCTCAACGACGGTGTACGCCTTAACATTCGTCCCTTTATGACAGCCAAAGACATGGGTAAGAGAGGTGCAGGTCTGCTACGTGCCAAACCCAATATTCATTGGGAAAAGGATGGGTTTAGTGTGAACCCAGGGGAGCAGTGGTATACCTTGGGGGAACAATACGGTGAAAAAGTCGGCGCCCGCATCAATGATCATCACCTGACCCTAGCCGAGAAGAAAACGGCAAGGGAATTGGCTAAACAGGCCGCGCCGGAAGTACAGCCTGAAACAATGTTGTGAGGCTGATAGCTCGTGTAACTAAGTTAAGCGAACAATAGGAAGTAGTAGTGACAGAGAATATGGATGTTGAACTAGAGCTAACAGAGTCGCCTGAAACGGAAGCGGCTTGGGCAGCCTGGTTGGAGCGCGAGCAAAACATAGCGCTTAAAGGCTATGTTTTAAACCCTAAGCTTCTGATTGCGGATCAGCGTCGCGAGCGAGAAATCTCGAGTGACTACGAAGGTCGAGAGATCCTTGAACTACTACAGAACGCGGCCGATGCTGCGAAGGATAGTGGAGTTCTCGGTCGTGTTCGTGTCGAGCTAACGCATGAGGGGTTGATCGTTGCGAATACGGGTAAGGTATTCTCACCGGATGGGGTTAGCTCGCTACAGATGGCGAATATTAGTCCAAAGCCTACTCAAGCGGCTGGGCTTATTGGTAGTAAGGGCCTGGGCTTTCGTTCAATCCTCAATTGGTCTCGCCAGCCGATGGTGTTTAGTGGTGCTCTTGCGCTCAGTTTTAGTGAAGAGTACGCGGCCGGTAAGATTAAAAACCTAGCCGATAGTAGTCCGACCATTGCCAAGGCTCTTTCGGTTGAGAAAACCCCCTCAAACTTATTGCTCCGCTTCCCCCTACAAATTACGGAGCAAGTAAAAAGGCAGTTGGATAACGATATCCATTCACGGTGTGAATCCTTGCTTGAGTCGGGGTTTGATACCGTTATTGCTATGCCGTTTGATCAGCACGATGGCTATGAACACGCAGATAAGCAAATACGTCAATTACGACCCGAGTTCCTTTTATTTGCTCATTGGTTAGAGGAAATAAGTTTAAACCTCGAATGTTATGGTGAAAGAAGCTGGCAGTTAAAAGAAGAGACTTCTGCTGAAAAACCTAGCCATCAGACTTCATTGATCGACATCCTACCGAATGGTAACAAAGAGACAACTCAATGGAGCCTCTATCACCAGAGAGGCAATATCCCTACTGAGTACTTACCAAGTATAGAGTCAGCAAGTGAATATGAGATCGTTATTGCTCTCAAGGCCGGTGGTTTAGTTGAACCGAGTAATCTTTATTCTTTTTTTCCTACCTCTATTCCCATGCCATTGCCGGTTTTATGTCATGCAACCTTGGCGCTGGAGCAAAACCGTAAACACCTGCAAGAAGAAAATCGTGGCAATCATTACGTATTGCAGCAGCTTGCCGAGTATTTATTGGCTATAGCTGAGCAGCAGGCGAAAGAGAGTGATAACCCTTACATAGGTATTGATCTTGTTCGTGAGAGCGATCCGTTTCAAGACGATCTTCGTGTTTTTAAGGAGACTCTTACAGAGAAGCGATGTTTGGCGGAAATAGTCCCGTGTTTAGCTGGTGCTGTCGCTGCGCCTAATGCAGTAAAGCAACTCAGCCTGACGGACTATAGCTTTTTACCTGAGTCAGCCTTCGGGGAATTGGCATTAGCTAGAGATACAAAGGACCTTCGATTCTATACGCAATTGGAGATTGAACCTTTGGGTTCAGAGGGGTTCTTTCAGTGTATTGATAATGTAGAGGTGAAAACTCCATTAGTTCGGGCAGCCATAATAGCCGGGCTGATTAAAAGTGATCTCTCCAAGAGATACTATTACCCAGCGTTATTACTGGATTCCTGTGGTGAAGAGGTAGCACCTGGTGAGACTCTATTCCCAAATGACCTGGCTGATAAAAGTATCAATTTGCCAGTTTGGGCTGATGTTAAATTACTTAATAGTGAGCTGTTTGATGAGTTGAAAGCACTGCTGTCTCAGGATGAGGTTAAGGGGGTTCGTTCAGTGACTAAATGGCTTGAGCCATTCGGCCTGAAAGAATACTCGTTGTCGGCGTTAATCGTTGGTCTGGTTAAGTCGGGAGAACGCCATGTCGAGTTCCACCCAGAGGAAGAGGAGAAGACGCGAGTTGAATTGCTGGACTCAATCTACCGCCTTTATGTAGAAAATAATGTTGCGGTTAAGAGGCATGCTTTTCCTGTTAATGCCAAGGTCCAATTGAAGAGCCAGGTGGGGGCATGGGTTGATGCTGATACGCTATATTTTGGTGGTAAATATGGGACTAGTGGCGAAGTTTTACAGGTGCTTTTTGATGGTAATGAACAGTACTTGATTGCGAGTGATTATCTTGTTGATTGGCCTTCGGATGACTCTAGTGATGTTATCTCATTCTTGAGTTGGATCGGTGTGGCGCAGTGGCCTAGACCTGTTCTGGCGAAAGAGTGCGAGCGTGAATTTGCTAAATATATTTTCACTGAGCTTACCTACCCAGCAAGATTTGAGGATTACATCGTTGAAGATCCGAGCGAGGTCAATCAATTTAGTGTCGATAAGATTAAATCGATTGAACACCTTGACTGTATTCTGGGTTCGGACAGTGATGCAGTTCTTGCATGGTTAACCAGAGACGTCAATCTATATGCATATTTCCAGGGCTCATCTGATAATGCTTTTCTTAAAATAAAAAAGAGCTATGGATGGAACTTTAGGCAATATAGAGGTGAGCTTCCTTCATACCTCTTGTGGAATATTCAGCATAAGCCTTGGCTGAGGGGAAGAGATGCTAAAAAGTATCGGCCTATTGATTGTTTATTGCAAAGTAGAGGCCTGCAAGGGGTCTTTCCTGTTCCAGCTAGATTGGATGACGATGTAAAAGAACTGTTTTCACTGGATGACGATAAAGTTAGGTTTGCCCTACTGAGTATTGGCGTAAAGGGAGGGCTTGATGAGCTCTCATCTGAAGATGTGTATGGGATACTGAACAAGTTACCTGATTTAGATCTAGCTGGTGAATCTGCAACTAAGTTTTGTCGTTGGTTAGTAAAGACTACGGACTTTTATATTGATAAGTCTGGCGCTGAATATAAAAAGTTTATGCAGCAAGGAAAGGTGTGGTCGAAATGTTCTGGCCGGGCAGACTACCAATCCATTTCCGATGTTTATCATGTTGATGTTGAGGGGATTCCGGATCGTCTCTTAAAGAATCTGGCCACGTCAATTCTTCCTAAAAAAAGAGGCCCTGAAAAAGTTAAAAGCCTCTTTGGTATTAATGTGGTTGATAAGAATTCTATTCAAGAGAGAATGTCACATCATTCGGCTGCTATCTGCAGTGTATATGCAAACACTATATTTCAGGAAAGTAAGCAATATATCTCTTTCTATCGGGACCAGAAATCTACGAGCCCCATTACAGGAAATCGTTTTACATCGCTAGAACTGTGTGTTTGTACGGAACTTAGTAATGAAGTCGTCTATAACGAAGTTTCTGAAGTTCACACATATAAACCAGGCTCATATACCGTTCAAGATGGAACTTTGTATGTGGTTTGTGATGAGTTGAAAGATGATGATCCCAGAAATAGCCTGTTAGCCAATACGATTGGTGATGCTGTCGCTTCGATATATGAGCTTACCGATGGAACACCGTTCTCCCAGCTCTATGCATGTGACTCAGACGATAGGGCTAAATTACTTGTCCGTATGCTGGGTGATGATTTTGAGGGGGATTTGCCCGCTGCTCTTAAGAATTTTGAACGGGACTCGCAGGTTACCGATGATGTTATCGCTATCCCGGAGGGGGCTCTAGATGAGGTGGCTGGCGATCCTCCGGGTGGCTCGAATACTAGTAAAGAATCCTTGCCGGGTTCAGCTGCTCCAACACTAAAAATAGACGATACCTGGGATGTCCCTGACAATATGCAAGTTGAAGAGAAGCCTCATGTGCCCAAGGCTAAATCTGAATTTGTTGGCATAAAGGTTTCTGGCGGTGGGTCAGCGACGGGAGGTGGCTCGACGATATCGGTGACACGGGAATCCACTGGGGAGATTGGTGAGCAGTTGACGGTATTATTCGAAGAGAAGAATGGCCGTTTTCCCGTACGTGTTGGGCATATTACGGGGTATGACGCTCCAGGGTGCGATATCTTGAGTTTTTCTAGTGATAAACATAGGCAGGATTTTTTGACCGATAAGAATCGTTCATCAGCCCTTGTTGAGCGATTTATCGATGCAAAGGAAAAACGTTCTGGAGGGAAATTCCAATTATCTTTAAATCAGGTGAACGCTGCTGATAAGAGAAAGGAAAGGTATTATTTCTACCGATTTAGTAAAACCCATAACGATTCTAGTATGTATGAATTAACTACGTTGAATAATCCTCTCGCGGCTGGAGAAGGTGTTTTGTTTAGAAACTTTGAGTTGTCGCTAGATCATGCCGCTACAGCACAGCGATATGATATCTCACAAGCTTCACCCGAGAAGCCTAGTGTGATTGAAGTCGAGTGAATTGAGCGCTATTTACCACTTAACTATTAGTTACCACTCAGGATGAATGAATGACTTTTATAATTGATAAGTTGGTTGAGCACGTACGAGCTGCTGCCAGCTTTAACGACCAAACCCAAGCCGCCCCGGCTGCGGTACTCTGGACAGATAAAGAGTGCCAGTGGCAATCGGCCATGCCGATGATCAAACAGCAGCTGCCCGAGTTGATTGAGCTGGGTGACTACAACCCTGGGCAGCGTATTGGCCCGGCTGTGTGGATCAAGTGCGCCATTGCTCGCAAGGTGGCTGACCTGCCGCTGGATCGCACGCCGATTATTTATCTGCCCGGTATTGCCCGCAAAGAGATGCGCGCGATTGAGCTTTGCCCTGAGCACTTACAGCCCTTGGCCGAGCTGCAGTACCGGGGTTTTTGGTGGGCGACGCCGAATACCGGCCGCGACTGGACAGTGTCTGGCTTTTTAGCCAACAAAACCATTGGCCTTGAATTGGATGTCGCCAAGGACGCTAAAACCCAGGCAGCCTTGCAGAATGTACTGAGTAACCTGTTGAGTGAGGACGTCGCCAGCCTGCAGGGGCGACGGTTGGAATCTGATGATTTGAATCGCCTGGTGGCCGATGATCCGCTGCGTGATCTGTTGTTATGGCTGGATGATCCAGAGATTATCAGTGGCTGGGAGGCTATTAAGCGGACTATCTTCGAGCAGTACTGTTTGGCTACCTTCGGCTTGGCGGCGCAGGCGGCTAACCGCGAGCTATTTGCCCAGTTGATGTGTGAGCAGCAGGGCGAGTGGGCAGCGCTTTGGATACGCTTTAAAGATATCGCCAGTCGCTTGCCAGGTTTACTTGAGTTGTTGACGTCTATTAGACCGAATGGTCTTGCTCTTGAACCCAGCGCCTACTTAACCATCAATCAAGATGATGAGCTTACTCTGCAGCAAGCACTGGCGACGTTGGCCGGAGATGATGACGAGAAAGTACGCACGAACTTAACAGCGCTCTATCAAAGCCATAAGGGAAGGGCGCAGTGGTTGTGGGCTGAGCTTGATCTATCACCTTACCTCAGCATGCTGGTGGCGCTGAATGATGTGGCCCAATACACTCTATCTGACTTTTCTGGACCGGATGTAGAAACCATGGCGGCTGCCTACCAGAGGCAACACTGGCAGGCGGATGCCGCTGCCTTGAGAGCCATGGCAGCAGCCGGTGATGATGCCCAGCGCAAGCTTATAGCCGATGTGTTGGCGGTTATCTATACGCCCTGGCTTACCCGCGTGGCGGAGAACTTCCAGCGACTGGTGCAAGACTTTGGATACCCAGGCGCGCCCAGTGATGAGGTGAAGGAAGCCACTGGCCGCTACACAGTTGGCGGGCAGTTGCTGTTCTTCGTTGATGGCCTGCGCTTTGATGTCGCGCAGGAGCTGTTGGCGCGGCTGGAAGTCAAAACACGTGTGAAGTTATCAACACACTGGTCTGCTTTACCTTCGTTGACCTCTACGGCAAAGGCTGCGTTGACGCCTGTACAGGCCCAGCTCACCGGCCCGTTGGACAGCGACAGTTTTGAACCGGTAATTCGCGACACGGATCAGGATTTTTCGAGCCACCATTTTAAGAGGTTGTTGGCCGAAGGTGATTGGCAGTTTTTAGAGGGTGTAGAAACTGGCGATCCTACTGGTCAAGCCTGGGTACAAACCGGTGATCTGGACCATGCTGGCCATGACGAGCAGTTGCGCTTACCGAGTAGAATTAGCGATATCCTCGATGAAGTCGAGGCGCGTATTCACGGCTTACTAGACGCTGGTTGGCAGAATATTCGTATTGTTACCGATCACGGTTGGCTGTGGGTGCCCGACACCATGCCAAAGGCGGAGCTCCCTAAAGATGCGGTGGCAAAGCGATTTTTACGCTGCGGTATTCTGAAGAGTAATGTTGCGACAGACCGTTTAACTCAACCCTGGTTTTGGAACCCGCAGGTGCGGGTGGCATTGGCGCCGGGTATCAGCGCTTTTACCGCCGGTAAGTACTACGACCATGGCGGTCTGACGCTGCAAGAGTGTTTAACCCCGGTTTTGAATATTCAGCCTAAGGATCAGACACCAAACACAGACTGATGTTTGAGACGAGAGCTACCGATGGTTTGTTTGGCATCAGTGGCCGCATAAAGGGATAGAGGCAGATTTTGTATCTTTCATGATGTTAAGTGTAGGGTCTGATCCAAATGACATTAATAATTTTTCCCATGTGAAAATATTCTCACCATGAAATTATCGGATTTAGTATGAATGCTCTTGAAACAATTTCAGGCTTTAGTGCCACGATAGACCCAAACACAGTTTTTTTAATTATTTGTGGTCTGTTGGCATTTTATGTTTTTAAGTACTGGCAAGCAGAAGATGATATCGCCATAGAACATGGCCCTGCGACGCTTACCACTATCGGTGTTTTGGGGACCTTTATAGGTATTGCCATTGGTCTAGCCAAGTTCGATGTTCAGAACATACAAGACAGTATTCCTACCTTGCTGGAAGGCCTTAAAACAGCTTTCTTTACCAGTATTTTGGGAATTGGTGCGGCACTAGCCATTAAGTGGAAGAAGCTTCAGCTGACCAAGGCCACCGATAACGCTGATGTGTTCACTCCAGAGGTCTTTCGCAGTATGTTTGCTGGGCATCTAGAAGGGCAGGAGCAGCTGACGGAGAAAATGAGCTTAATAGCAGACAACCTTCTGAGTGATAAGTCTGATTCTGTATCGACCCTTCTCACTAAAATACGGCAGGATCTTGGCGATAACCACAGAGACAATATTGAGTTATTAAGTGTACACAATAACAAGATACGGGGTGATCTTGAGCGCTTTATGAAGCAGTTGTCCGAGCAGAGCACCAATGTATTGATTGAGGCGCTGGAGGGTATTATTCGCGACTTTAATGAGAAGCTTGGTGAACAGTTTGGCGAGAACTTTAAACGGTTCGAGCATGCGGTAACGGACCTATTGGTGTGGCAAGAGCAGTACCGAGAGCAAGTTGAAGTGTTGACCGAGCGATTTAATGCCGCGGTTGATAATACTGAACGAAGCGCCGGAGCGATTGAGCGGGTACAAGAGAGTACCGCCGTGATCCCTGAGAGTATGAAAAAGCTCGATACTATCACTGATAGCAATAGAGTACAGCTACTCCAGCTGGCTGAGCACCTTCAAGTTTTTGTGGACATGCGTGAGCAGGCCAAACAAGCCGTTCCAGTAATCAGCCAGCATATAGTGGATTCCGTTAAGACCATGGAAGATGCGACCACACGAGCCAGCGGGCACTATCAGAACCTGTTGGCTGATTCCCGTATGGTGCTAGATGACTTTGCTAAAAACAGTCGTGACTTTGGTAAGCAATATACCCAGGTGACTGAGTCCGCTCTTGTGGACATCAAGGGCGCTCTAGGCGGTGTAAGTGATGACTTAAGGGGCAGTGGTCAGTCACTGGTAACATCAGTTTCAGAATCTAGCTCAATTTTAAGTAAGAGACTGGGCGAGGCAGGCTCTCAAATGGCCTCCGAGATTAAAGAATCTTCAGGCACTGTTTCCCTTGAAATGAAGTCTGCTGCTGAAGCTATGGCCAAACGTTTGGATCAACATGTGCAAGAAGCTACTACGGAAATGACCAAGGCCGAGTTTAAGTTGAAAGCTTTGATGGAGTCACAGTTTAAGGGCTGGGATGAAAGTATGCAGCAAGAGGTGACACGAACTTTGTCACTACTCAGCGAGAACCTTTCAGCCGTAATTCGTAGCTTTGTTGGCGAATACCAAAATCTTCTAGCTTTAAGCAATAAGAATCTTCATAAAGCTAATGAGCTGCTTGAAGAAATCGATTAGGGGTAGCAGATGTCTGGATGGAATCAGTTTTCAAAAAAATCATCTGCCAGTGGCGAATATTGGCTCACCGTTTCTGACCTTATGGCAGCCTTGATGGTGATCTTCTTATTTGTCTCTATTGCTTTTATGGAGCGAGTGACTCGAATTGTTGTGGCTTGGGATAAGACTCAGGAGGTTATTTTCGAAGAGTTATCTCATAACTTAATGGACCGTATCGAAGAGTGGAATGCAGAGTTTGATCAGAGGAACCTCACCATTCGCTTTAAGGATCCGGATACGCTGTTTAAGCAGGGCCACTCAACGTTGAGTCCGAAGTTTGAGGGCTACCTTACTGATTTTTGCCCTCTATATTTTGAGGTGGCAGATCAATTTGTGGATAAGATTGAAGAAATACGAATAGAAGGCCACACCTCTTTAGAGTGGAATCATGATACGCCTGAGAATGATGCCTTTTTCCACAATATGCGTCTGTCACAAAGTAGAACAAGGGCCGTGATGATGTTCTGTCTTAGCTTGCCTGAGGCGCAGCAGTACAGCTGGTTAAAGTCAAAGATCCGCGCAGTTGGCATGTCTTCATCGCAATTTTATCGTGGGCAGGTGGATAAGGTTGATGAGTCGTCGGCACGTCGTGTGGAATTTCGGATCAAGACAGAGGCAGATCAGGTGATGGCTGAATTGATGCAGGGACTCAAGGGCTGATGAAACTGAGCTCTGTAATTATTAAGCCGCTATCGGATTTGATTGATGAGTTAGGCTTGACGACATCGTTAGTGGCCATGACTCCAGTCACTTTACCCGCGTTGAAAAAGCCAAAGGCTCTCATTGATGGTGAGCTAGAGATACCTGATCATGAAATAGAGCATGATGAGAGAGGCCGAGGTAAATTTCTTGATCATTTGGTGTTGCTCTACATCAAGGATCAAGGTGGACAACTCGAAGCAGTGCTAAGTGGCGACGTTAACCTTGGCAAGATGATTCACCTAAGACGCTGCAGTAAGGTGAAGGAGTTGGCGGCCGATGGCAGAGCCGATCGTTATACACCCATTATTCGAGACGATGGCCTGTTTCCGGTACACCGTGAAGGTTATAACGGTAAGAGTAAAGAGCACCTGGCGAAGCGACGTGTTTGTCTGCTGTGTTTGAACGAACTCGGGCTCAGTGGGCTAGTACAGGGGTATGGTGATCGCCGAAATATGGCTGCTAACTTTAATTATGAGGCTTATCTCAATGGCGCTTTAGCGCTGCATGATTTGATCTTGCCCAGTGATAAAAAGCCGATAATAAAGCCCGCTACAGATAAAAAAAATAGTGACTCAGAATGGTCGGGTATCAGCCGAGATTACCGAGCAGACAAAAATTGGTGCTGTGAATCCTGTTCTGTGGATTTATCCACTTACAAATATCTACTGCACACTCATCACCGTAACGGCAGTAAGTCGGATCATAGGTCGAGCAACCTACAAGCCCTCTGTAAGGTGTGCCACGCCGGAATGCCTTTGCATGCCAGCATTTCAGTGAAGAATGAAGAGAGGTCTTTGATACTTGATTTGAGGTCATGATCGAACCTTTTGGCCTATCCGATACAAATCGCCTTGTGACCTGTCTACTGATTACATGGATTAGTGGATTTCTTTAACATCACACTAGGTCATGTGTAAGGGACCAGCGCATATCAATCTGAATTTAGTCGCCAAATACTGATTGATGTTTGAGGCGTGAGCTGCCGATGCTTTGTTTGGCGTCGGTGGCGCTCTGGTCATGTTGGCCGCGTTGAAAGAGCACGATGACCGTGTCGTCCTGCTCGCAGCCGAGTGCATCACACATCTCGTGTACGTCCTCAATAGTCATGCTGCGCTTGAATTGGTCTGTCTGGCCGGAGACGTTGTAAACACTGAAGATGGTCGCCATCAAGCGCTTGTCTTCAGTGGTCTCGCCGCCACCTGGGTTGACGATATGGTTGAACTCTACTGCTTCCCCACCTTCTAGCTGCTGAATAAACTGCAGGGTGCGGTACTTTGCCGAACTATTGCTGTTGGAATAGTCGTCATAGGTGACGCCGTTAACCCATTGAGCTTTTACCCAGTTTTGTTCCTCACCGCGCAGGGCGCGTTTGGGTTTTGCGTAGGGGGCGCCCTCTTTAAGGTACTCGAGGCGGATGTGTGCAATGGCTTCCAGTAGCTCTGTATCCTGAGTGTAGTCACTGAAATCAGCTGAGCTTTGGTGTAGCTGGGCGGGCACGACAATAAAACCAGCGGTCTGGTAGGTCTGACTGTCGTCGCGCTTTCGGCTCACAACGGCCGTTTTCTCTGGGCGGATAGTGATGCCGCGATCGAAACCTGAGACGTCATAGCGCTCACAGATCTTCTCAAACAGTGCCTTAAGGCTTTCGAAATCATCGGAGCGGTCACTGGATTCCAAGTGATTCAAAAGTTCACTGTAGGCGCTGACGGCATCGAGGTTGGTGTAGTGCTTGGCCAGGGTGTTGTGGTGGTAGCCACAGGCGCGGCCGATATTGGCCTGTACCACAGCCGCTATGTTGGCAATGGTGCTGTCCCAGGTGGCGACAAGGTCTTCTTTCATTTCTTGGCCGAAGTTAATACCGGCACGAAACCCTGCCACGGTAATGGCGATGATCTTCTCATCGAACAGCTTTGCTGCCTCATATTCCTTTTTGAAGTCATCAATGCTGGTGAGCTCACTGACATCCGTGTCGATGAGGTTCTGGCCGATAATGAAGATCTGATCGTCGTTATAGCCTGCCTTTTTCAGTACCTGCTTCGCTTGCTGAGCGCCGTTGCTGGGTACGCGTATCAGGGCCCAGCCCGCTTCCTTGTGCTGCTCTAGGTGGGCGAGGAAATGACGACGCATGAGCGAGTCATCACCGAAGTTTCGTTGGTCTCTATCCAGCTTAACGATCTGCTGGGCGCGGTGCATCTGGCGGATGCCGTGGTAATCGGAACTGGCGCGGTGAAAGACCAGGCGGGTGTGGAAGTTATCCCGCAGGATAGAGTCGCTGCCAGCTGCATAGAGGGCGCTGAAAGGTGTGGCGGAAATGAACGCGACCTTACCGTTGGGGTTGTCTAGCTCTAGATAATCAAACACCTTGCCGTAGCGTACCCCCTCGTTTGATGAGCCATAGTGACACTCATCGATAATGATTAGCTTGGGTGGCTGGTTTTTGAAATCGGTCGCTAGGGCCTGGCGAAAATGGGTGAAGTTACTGACCACCACATTGGGCGCGCTCTTTAGGTCATGCTTGGCCTGGGCGAGTAATGTCGTGTCGGCCATGGTCACTAGGTAAAGCACATCTTTTAACTGCGTGCGATCGCAGATGGCTGCATCACTCAGATGCTGGCGCTGCTGGCAGGCGAGAGCCAGAGCGACGCCGGACTTACCCGATTGCATCTCTGCGGCTATGACAACCGCGCGGGTATCCCCTTGCAGTGTAGAAAAAGCCTTGGTCGCGGCCTGCTGTTGGTGTGTAAAAGTTTGCTCTCTGAGGATGTCATCAACTTTTTTTCTATGTCGATCGGCGTGGTTGTTCATCAATTATTGGCTCGCCGTTTTAGTAGATAAGATCTGGAGTGCCAGTGAACTGGCTTTCATCGTTGACTTTCACGTCTTCATCGGGACCTTGATTGGCGACGATCTTTTTCTGAGTCATGGCCTCGTCAAACTTTCCTCGTTTATAAAGTACCACCAAGGTTGTGTCTTCGGGTGCATTTAATAGTTCGCAGATTTCAGTCATATCGACTTCGCTCATGACTTTTTTGTCGACCTGGCGGCGTGACATGTTGTAGATACTGAAAATAGTGGCCGTGACCGCTTTGTCTTCGGAGCGTTCACCGCTACCAGGCATAACGACATCGTTGTAATAGAGTTGCTCTGACGTATCTAGAGCGCGAGTAAAACTTAGTGCTCGCTCTTTCATTGTGCCGGATTTACGAGCTTTTTCTTTGTTGTCGTAGCTATCTCCGTTGACCCATTGGGCTTTAATCCAATTCTTTTGTTTGCCGCGCATGGCGCGGTGCCCTTTAGGTTTTGGGCCATGGTCTCGAAGGAATTCACTGCGTATGATCTCCATGGCCTTTAGGAATAGAGGTTCGCTCGTATAGGATGAAAAGTCGGGCTTATCGTCAAATAATTTGGCTGGGATGACGGCGTAGGACTCTGCATGGTAAGTGTTTACATCACCTATGGGTTTACGCTTTTTTCGCTTGACGGATAATCCTACATCCAAGCCTTGCACATTGTATTCATCACATAACTCATCAAAGAATTCGCGCAGGCCATCAAAGTCGGATGCTGCATGTTCGTCGGTTGTGTTTTCAAGGTGATCAAGCGAGGCGGCGTAGGCTTCTGTACCATCGATGTTGGTAAAATGAATAGAGTCGGTATTTTGATGGTAACCACAGGCGCGACCAATGTTCGCTTGGACTACGGCGGCGACACTGGCGACAGTGCTGTCCCATGTTGATATGAGGTTGTTTTTCATTGACCCGAAATTGATGCCAGCCCTACAGCCTGCGACGGTGATGGCGACAAATTTTTCACCAAACATTTCGGCGTCGGTGAATTCTTTCTTGAAGCGATCAATAGTGGTTTGTTCGTCTTCTGGTACGCCACTTAATGTTTGGCCGATAATACAGATATTGTTTTCCGGGATCCCCCGTTCGAGAAAGAACTCCTTGGCATCCATGGCGGTACCGGCAGGAACACGTACGAGTGACCAACCTGGTCCGTCAGCTAGGTTGTAATGTTCAATGAAAGCTTCTCTCTCTGGAGACGCTACCATAAAGTTTCGGGCTTCTTTAGACAGTGGCTTTACTTTGCCCGCTTTAAGCATTTCTCGAACGCCGTAGTACTCGTCACTGGTACGATGGAAAACCAACTTTGTACCAAAGCTACGACGAATTAGAGAGCTTTTGATGATGTCATTGGCTGTGTCGCGGGCTTCTTGTGCAGTTTTTGGATCACCTGCAGCTATAGCCTCCTCTTCAACTTCAACCGCTTGATCATAAGCCTCTTCTGCTGCGTAGAGTGCGCCAAAGGGGGTGGCTGAGATAAAGACGATTTTACAGCTGTCATGCTCTTCTAAATAATCGAAGATCTTGTTGTATCGAACAGCTGAAATGTTAGAGCCATAATGGCACTCATCGATGATGATGAGCTTAGGCGGATGACCTTTGAACTCAATTTCAAGGTCTTCATCAAAGCGATTGAAGTTACTGACCACGGTGTTCTTGGCTGAGGCAAGGTCGTTCTTCGCCTGTTCAAGAAGAGCAGTATCGACCATGGTAAGCAGAAACAGAGTGTCGCGTAGCTTACTTCGCTGGGTAATATCTTCGTCAGAAAGACTTAGGCGCTGTTCACAGCTGAGTGCGAGTGAGATACCAGATTTACCCGCTTGCATTTCGGCGGCGAGGACTACGGCTCTGGTGCTGTCATCAAAGGCTGCAAAAGTCTTGCGCGCAGCTGTACGTTGATGCTCATGGAGCTCTGTGCCATTTAAGGTGTGGGTAGTGATATCTCGCAGCTTTTGAGCATTGTTTGCCATGTTAACTCCTTCAATAAATCGAGGTCTATTCCAATAATACTGATATTACTGGAGGTAGAGGCTGAACTCTATTTGATTTTGGTTTGAACCCTTGCTTCTCGGGGCCATGATTAAAAATCCTTCCGGGTGAGCAGTAGTTCACCCGGAAAGGAGACGTCATCCAACCATGAAAAGAGCTTGATCTAGAGCGCTTTGTTTCAGCGTTGAACCCTGCCCAAACCACGCTGAATCGAGTCTGTGGTCCGTGCTCTTGGCGCGGCGTTGATGATCGACATACTCTGTCACAGCATTTAGAAGTCCAAAGGCTGTACCATTAGCTGACGTCAAACCGGACCCCATTCCTTGCCCGTTAAACAGCGACAGCACCTTGGCCTTTGCTCGCTCGTTAGTTGTCGCTGTCGTACTCTTCGTGGGGTGGGTAAAGGTCTGATCAATGAAGGTATTAGCTTCACTGACTGTGACCTGTCGTTCGCTGAGCGCCTTCATCCGATACATAAACTCATCCCAGGCGGATACAGAGATACCCAGTTGCTTCTTCACTGCCTGCGGATCGAATGCGGTGCTGTGCGGAACCTTGATTGCGCCGCTACCCGTTTCTAGGGCTACCGCCAGTGTGTTGTTACAGACCACGCGAACGCTGGTGAATTGAGCGGTGGTGGCCATGCTGCCGTCACAGGCTGTCGCTAGGAGGACATAACCATTGGTGGTGTCGTTGCCTTTTAAAGTGGTGGATTGGCCTGTTTTGGCGAGTGCCCAGAGCTTGCGGCCGCCTTTGAGTACACCGGCTGTTTCCAGCTCGAAGCCTGATAGCTCAGTCAGGTCGCGGTAGAACTCCAGTATCTCCTGTGGTTGTACGACTTGGTAGCGATGGCCGACCACGGATAGTGCTTGAAGGTTGTCGGAGCGGTAGAGTACGTCTCTTGCCTCGCAGGTGAGTATTTCACCCATATTGCCATTGCCTCCGGTCATATAACGAACCGGTGCTTTCTTGATTTCCCAATCCATACCGGCCTGTTGAGACCAAACCTCGAGTGGTTGATTTGCGGTTAATTGATTGCCCAGACCATGCCAGGGTGTGCAGCCAACATAGGCCATTTGTTCTACTAGATGCGACATAGGTGTTCCCTTTGGGTGATGACAGTTGGCCCGGCTCTGGATTGAGACGGGCAAGTGGGTCGAACTTTTCTGAAGAGTGAATGCGCTAGGAAGGGTGAGTGTTAGAAGGCGATGCCTTGCGACGCGTTCTTTTGCCATTGCTCATCGCGTTTGTCGTAGCGCACGGTGGTACTGACATCGCTGTGCCCTGCGAGCTGCCTGACGGTGTTCAGGTCGATGCCTTTTTCCAATAGCTGGGTGATAAAGGTTCTGCGCATGTCGTGTGGGGTGAAGGCGGGAGTGCCGGCGATGATTTGTAACGATTTAAGCGCGTGGGTGAGGCCGCTGGCTGACAGATGGTTGTTGGTTGGCTGCCCATTTTTTAGAATTCTGGTGAACAGCGGTCCAGGTTGCGAGTGTCGATACGTCAGCCATTTCTGCAGCGCGTTGATAATACTTTTGGCGAGATAGATCTGACGTTGCTTGCGACCTTTACCCTCAATCACCTGCAGCAGCCCCGAACTCAGATCAATGTCTTCCAGTGACAGTGAGCATATTTCTGAGCAGCGTAGGCCGCCGCCGATACCAATCAGCAGCAATGCTTTCTCTCTTGCCGTTCTGGCTTTGTGTGGCAGGTTATTACTGGCACTCAGCAGTTGTTTGACTTCCTGTGGGCTGAGTCGGCGGCCGGTGCGAACGGCGCTGCCCTTGATGGATTTGACCGCGCCTATGCGCAGCATGTTGTCGGGACCGGTGGTGCCCAGGTTAAAGGCCGCTTTGGTGACGCCCCTGAGACCGGCGAGGCTCATGTTGATGGTGTTGACCGCATAACCCAGTTCCACCAACTGTGAGCGAACCAGGTGCACCTGCTCAAAGGTCAGCTGGTGCCATGGGTAGTGCTCGGCAGAACCCTTATGACCCAGCAGCACAGTGCATTGATCGAGTAGGGTCGTCATAGCGGTACGGCCGCTGGTGGCCAGGCTGTTGAGGTAGACGTGATAGGGGGAGGTGGCGTTAAGTCGCCTCCCGTCTATTTTGCTTTTGCGCAGCGCTTTGACGTTGCTTGATCCGGGGACTTTCGGCGGTGACACGGTGCTTGCAGTTGTTGGGGGTGATAGTGATGTGGCCATGAGGCCTCCCATTCGTGAATGGATATTTGGTAGGGGAGAAAGTTGGGTGTTGGTTTTCTACAGCGAGGATTTATTACGGGCAGAAGCTGGGCGGATTAATGCACATTAAACCGAGTGAAGTGGGGCCAAGCTAACTCGGTAGAAGGCCTCGCTCTGCAAAGCTGATTGTTTGCGTGCCGCCAATGATGAGGTGATCCAGAACCGGAATGTCCACGGTCGCCAGCGCATTGACGATGCGCTGTGTGATTCTACAGTCGGCTTCGCTAGGTTCTGGGCAGCCGCTGGGGTGGTTGTGGGTGAGGATGATTGCTGCCGCATTGTGCGTGAGCGCGGCTTTGACGACGTCTCTGGGGTAGACGGCCGCTGCATTGATGGTGCCTTGAAATAGGACCTCAAAGCTCAATACACCGTGTTGGCTGTCGAGCGCGATAATGCCGAAAATCTCTCGTGAGTAGGGGGCCAGCAGAACCTGGAGGTAATTGCGGGTGTGGTTGGGGGATACCAGGTAATTGCTGCGCTCAAAGCGCGCTTTGAGTATCGCATTGGCC